>ENA-OPSN01000023-OPSN01000023.1-human-gut-metagenome-genome-assembly--contig:-NODE-23-length-86636-cov-110.777919_pt1 | contig 86636 bp, 72 predicted proteins | sample MGYA00241808_ERZ501907 | MGnify/ENA primary metagenome ERZ501907 (study PRJEB25962, sample SAMEA2042218) | human gut metagenome | biome: human gut; feature: human-associated habitat; material: faeces...
GAATGGACAAGAATGGAAAAGCTCCCATCATGGGACGCATCACGGTGAACAGGACTATGGCGCAGTTCTCCTGCAAGTTGTCTTGCACTCCATCGCTTTGGAATCCTCGTGCCAGCCGATTGGAGGGCAAGAGCAAGGAAGCCGTGGAAACCAACAAGGACATCGAGCAGTTGTTGCTTTCCATCCAAAAGGCTTTCGATGTGCTTGTGGAAAAGAGAACGGACTTCGAGGCTAAGGATGTCAAGGAGGCTTTGCAGGGCAGCGTCAAGACACAGACCACCCTTCTCTCCTTCGTGGACGAGCATATCAGTGAACTCAGCACCCATGAGGGCATCGATATGTCGAAGAGCAGTGTCTGGACTTACAGAAAGATTCGCAAGAATCTCGCTGAGTTCATCGGGGAGAAGTATAGGTTGACTGATTTGGCTTTCGGACAGCTGACCGAGCCTTTCATCAGTGACTTTCACCATTACCTGCTTGACGAGAAAGGCTTTTCATCAGGAACCATCACCATCTATGTGTCGCTCTTCAAGAAAATGTGCCGCATCGCCTTTGAGCGAGGCTTGTGCAAGAACCTGCTGTTCGCCCATTATCGGGTTGGCACTCCAAAGGTTATGACACCCAAGGCTCTCAGCATGTCTGATTTCATAAAAATCCGTGATGCGGAACTGCCCGAAGACAAGCCGAGACTATCCGTTAGCCGTGACCTGTTTCTTTTCGCCTGCTATGCAGGAACAGCCTTCATAGACACCGTTTCCATCACGAAAGCCAATGTCAAGGTGTTGGAGGATGGCGACAAATGGCTCGTCTATAACCGCAAGAAGACCGGAACACTTGCCAGGGTGAAACTCCTGCCCGAGGCGTTGGAGCTGATGGCGAAATACGAGGACGGGGCAAGAGATACCCTTTTCCCATTGCTGAGCACGAATCGTGTTCGTATCGATCTCATCACCATCTGCAAGTTGGCGGAAACGAGCAAGACCTATTCCTACCATTCGGGACGACACTCGTTTGCCAGCCTCATTACGCTGGAGGCTGGTGTGCCGATGGAGACCATCTGCAAGATGCTCGGTCACAAGGATGTGAAGATGACGCAGCGGTATGCGAGAGTGACCCAAAAGAAGCTGTTTGAGGACATGGACAAGTTCATCGCTGCAACCGAGAAGGACTTCGTTCTCGCATTATGAACAAGGCTTTCAACTTTTCTTTTTACAGTTTCAACTACATTATTATATTATAAGGACAACAACTATGAGCAGAAGTACATTTTCAATTTTGCCTTACATCAACAGACAGAAGGTGAAGGCAGACGGAACAGCCAACATACTTTGCCGCATCACCGTTGACGGCAAAAGTGCAGCCATTTCCACAGGCATATCCTGTACCCCACAGGAGTGGAACGCCAAGAAGGGAGAGGTACGGAACGCAAGGGACAACGGACGATTGGCAAGTTTCCTTGCTGAGGTCAAGGATAAATACAACTCACTTCTTACCGCCAACGGCATCATCACCGTGGAAATGCTGAAGGCTGTGTTGAAGGACAAGGACACGACAGGAAGGTTCTTGCTGAACTTTGGTGATATCATCGTGGAATGGTATCGAACCTCAAAAGCCAGACAAACCTTTCTGCACAAGCGAACATGGCAGAAGAACCTGAGGGACTTTGTCCATTCGTTGGATAAGGACGACAGCAAGCCTGTTTTTCCACTGGGTGAGAAGAAAGACATCTATCTTGATGTGCATACCCTTGGAATGGTGCTTGGCATAAGTAATAAGTTGGGATTCCACGCCAGCCGCCATACATTCGGAGTCTTGATGCTCAACGAGGACATTCCCATCGGCAGCATAGCCAAGATGATGGGACACGCAGACATTACAAGCACACAGGTCTATGCGCAGGTGACAGAGCAGAAGATTTCAAGCGACATGGACAAACTCATTGCCAAAAGAGAAAAGGACAAAAAATAATGGCATGGCTAAGCCATCATGCAACGTTCCTTGGAGGCTTTGAGCCTCCAGCCACTTGGGCGAACCACCGCAGTGTTTTAGCTTTTACATAGCATTGTCTGCAAATATGTTGGACTCTTCTCATATCGGAATTTCCTATTCCCTGCCAAAGATTCTTCGAGAAAAAGTAGGCAACGAATGGAACTTTAGCTTTTACAATGCCCCTGCTGTCTTGATACGAGACAGCAACAATTATACGTTAGGCAAGATGATTTCACCAGATTTCGATTTGGAACATTCCAAGTATTTCTATCTTCACTTTGTGTTCGACTTGTTCAATAACAAATTATGGACAGGAAGCGAAAAGTTGACATGGCCGATGGATGGATTTGAGAAAGAGGATATTGTAGGACAGAAAGATTTAGACCCTTTTAATGGCAGCTTTTATAAGACCTTCAATCCAATAATAGCTTCTTTTCGTATCAATGACGGAAAGTGTGATGGACATTACGGCAAATTAGAGCGTATTCAAGAAAATAGCAGAACAGGCTATTATTATCTTAATAATGTATTCGCACATGAAGGAAAAACCTTCTTGTATGGAAATGGTTACACAGGAAAACTGTATGTGACAGATAGCCTTCATCTTGACAAATATAAGGTTTACATGGTGTTTGACACAGATACAGTTCCTATGATTGCACCAGACTCCACAAAATTTTATACGCATGAATATGGAAATCTGTATAGTTCTTACTTCACAAAGTGCATCACAACAGTAAAGATGGACAAGAGGAACATCTATTGTCTTGTAAAGCATGGCATGCCAAGGACAGACAACTTCCAAAAAGACAGATATTCCTTTGTCATCGTAAATAGGAAAAACGGAAAGACTAAGGAATATCCACTTCCGTCTGTCGCTCCTGCTGAATACAAATGTTTGGGGTATGGAATAAATGCACAGGGTAAGCATTTCAACCCATTCATGTTTATCAAGAAAGATGGTAAGTACATCATTAGAATGCTGGACATTTAAGCTCCATTATAATGTGGACAATACACATTTTATCAATAAAGCCGTATCTTGCCCCAACCAGGTATTGATGCGGCTTTTTTCATTCTGTTTACAGGATTATGACATATAATCGTACCATTATAAATAGCATGTCGAATGCCAAGCATACAGATAGGATCTACTTATCAATGAAAATAGCATAATATAATTCATGAACAATTGAGAGATTGTAGCAGAATGTCAATGAATTTTTAGCCTCAAAAAATGAGGGTACGTCATGGAGTTATGACACACCCTCATAATTATAATTTTTAGTCGTATTTCACGATTATCACCCCATCATGTTTACTCCATACTGCATTAAAAGGCGTTGCAAAATCGCAATCAATTTTCCCCATAAATTCATTGTTGCTATACACATCTAATCTGATTCTGTTCTTTCGATTTTCTGAATAAGTAAAGCTAATTTCTGAATTTCTAATTTTTTCTATGCAAAGACTGTATCTTATAGTCTTAGCGCTCTTTGGATTGATTTTTATAAATTTATTCTTTGCTTTTGTCAAATATGTCCATCTATTGTTTATATATGTAAGTAAACCATAAACCTTGCCAATACTAATCTGCTTTTTACCATAATTTTCAATTGTAATTGTTACAAATGAAGGTTTTTTATCATGGACAATTGCACTGATTTTTAAAGAATCATTCAAGTATGTTTTACTTTCATTTTTAATATTATATTCTTCTTTTGAGGAAACAGAAGTAGTCCCCAATATTAGTAAAATGAAGACGAAACAACCCAATGTCAATCTATTCATAATTTAATATCTTGTTAAACCGAAGGTCTGATTTATTAAATAAGCCTTAATACACGCTCCATAAGTGATACCATTGTATGTGATTCTCCCTAAATTAATCCCAACAGTATATCTCGTATTTGTCGCTTTTGTCAAGGCATAAACAATACCACCGCTATCACCACTATTTGAAGTATATTTTGCCAATATAACATCTTTGTAAATAGTTTTTTGTGCTGAGTTAGGAACGTCATAGCTTGCATTAAATATAGTTCCTGAACTTCTTTTAGAGACCATTCCAACCATATTTATCCAAGAGCCTTTTGGCGGTTGAGCCAAAGCTATAGAAAGTGTATCTTTTTGCAAATCTTTCATGAATTTGATTTTATTAGTTGGAGCATGTTTTTTTGATGTTATTGAACAAAATGCAGCGTCAACATAATACTCTTCCTTTGAATATAAACACTTGCCAATTTCTACGTTGGCTGAATCTTTTAAAATATCATTAACTTTTATAAAGTGACCTGCTGTGACAATGCCTATATTGCCATTTTTATCTTTAGCTCTATACCCTATAGATGCATTGTGTGTTTTGCCATCACGAATTGTCTTGATTTCACCAGCACAATCAATTCCGTCATTAAGAATGATTTTTCCGCAATTTACAAATTTGATTTTATTGCTATCGCAGATTTTTTTCTTGAATTCTTGGATTGTAGATGAATTTTTATGAAGCAACCCCACTTCTACTATATTTTCTTTTTCAGATATGCCATATATTGTCACATTTTGATATAGAAAGTTATTGCCTTCAAGTGCTTTTTGCCGAATATCCTCAACCACTTGCTGCAACTCTTTATAAGAGTATTGGCAACTTTCATAAATAGTTGAACGAGATAATGCTGCTCTAGTTTTTGGAACAGATACACCTTCTCCCTTTTTTACTAAGACTACAAGATTTCCATCATCATTTATATAGCATCCACCATAATAAGCAGGGATTTCAGCTGTGGACATACTTCTTGTTGGCGAACTATTTAATGATTTCATAAGTTCAAGATAATCTGCATAAGCATTCTCTTGAAGAGAGACCTCCTGTCCGTTTTGAACTTGTTGCGCTTCAACAGAAGCGTTCTTGTCTTGCTCTAAATCATTGTTGCAAGAATAGAATGTCAATAATCCTACTAAGCAAGCTAACATTTTTAAATACACTTTTGCTTTCATAATTAAAACGTTTTAAGTTGGAACTTATTTATACAGTAAATATCTTAAAATATTACTTAATACTCAAGTTACATATTAATTTCATGTAAGCTACTAGCAAAGTTAGTATTTTATTTTTGGAATCTATTATTTTGATAGAAGTAAAAATCACTATCGAACAACTTTTTAACAATTAAACATGTTTTAGTTACATATGGAGAAGCATAATCTTGCGAGATTTTCACCAAAAGCTCTACCTTGACTAACTTTTCTCAAAAAGTTTTAATTTTGATATTTTCTTTATTATAAATCATGAAAAATTTAGAAAAATATCGTATCTTTGCCCCCGAATTGAGGTGTTCTTTGCATATTGCAAAATACAGAAACGAGCAGAAGTCCGCTCGTTTCCATATTGTTACCTATATTATGTAGGCAAACGCCCAACTTCTTGATATTCAATCAAAGTCCAAATTAGAGCGAGTTAGTAATTTTAACTTTTTAGCCCATTTTCTATCTTTTTTGCGCCTAAACGGCTCAAAACAGAGACTTTTAAATCTTCTTCTTATAGCAGCGATGACGGCGATGCTGTTCGCTCTCCAGATACTGCCACTGGCTCTGAACACCGGTATTGGTCTCCATCTGCGGCATTGCCTCAGCCCATTTAAAGCCATAACGGTGATACTGCTCTATCAGATCGGCAAAAATAAGCGCGTTGGCTCCCTTCTTGCGATATTCCGGAAGAACACCAATCAAAAGCAAATCTACCGTATCCGTCTTGTGCCACTTCAGAACCTTCAGCACCTTCAGCCAACCCGTAGGGAAAAGCTTGCCATCGCCTATCTCGCGCAGCGCATCGGTAAACGAAGGGAAGGAAACACCAAAGGCTACCAGCTTGTTACCAGCGTTGCCATCTACCACACCCGTTACCAGGTTCAAGTCAGCCTTCTTGATATAAGTATTTACATATTCATCTATCTGCTTCTCCGTAAGCTGCTGGAAATCATAGAGATTCTTATAAGTTTCGTTCACTATTTCGAACACTTTCCTGCCCATTCCTCCCGAGGTCAGTTCCCGGCGGGTAAACTTATGAACCTGCAGATTATATCGGCTCTCTATCATCTGGGCAGTCTTGGCAAACTTAGCCGGCGTCACTTCCGGAATCCTGATGCGGTACTCCAGCCAGTCGTTATCCTTCTCATAGAGCGAATAACTCTCCAGATGCGTCTTATAATAAGGATAATTGTAATTGATATACATCGTAGACTTCCGGTCGAAGCCCTCGATGAGCAAGCCCTCACGGTCCATATCCGTAAATCCGAGCGGACCTACGCATTCGTTCATTCCCCTGCTCTTGCCCCAGTTTTCTACCGCGCGCAACAAGGCACAGGAAACCGCTACATTATCCACGAAATCGAACCAGCCGAAGCGAACCTGCTTCTTGTTCCACTCTTCGTTGGCACGATGGTTGATAATGGCAGCAATTCTACCTACGATACGAGCCTCGCTGTCAACCGCCAGGAAGTATTGAGCTTCACAGAATTCAAAGGCAGGATTCTTCTTTGGGTCCAGCGTATTCATCTCGTCAAAACGCAAAAAAGGAATGGCAAACTTATGGTCTCTGTAGAGATCATAATGAAACTGAATGAAGGTTTTCAGCCCTTTTTTAGTCGTTATCGGTATGATTCTTATCTCATCATTCATTAGTATATTGTTTTATGTATATATATCCAATTACGGTGCAAAAATACAATAAATTTATGAATAATACAACTCTTTTCTTATAAATTTATAAAAGTTGGTTCATAATTGTCCAACTTTGTGGATATTTATGTACCTTTGCAGGTTGAAATGCCCCAAAAGAGCATCATAAAGTTATGAAGAAAGAGAAAAGAGACAACTATACGTTCCTCACACATGCCCCTGTGCATCATGTGATTTTCACGATGGCCATACCAACGATTATCAGTATGCTGTCGACGAGCATGTACAACCTCGCCGACACCTATTTCGTGGGCAGCATCAACACGCAGAGTGTGGCAGCGGTAGGCGTTTCCTTTGCAGCAATGGCTGTGATTCAAGCGATAGGTTTCTTCTTCGGTCACGGAGCGGGCAATTATGTTTCGCGACAGTTGGGCGCCAAGCATACGGAAGAGGCACAGAAAATGGCAACCACGGGCTTTGTGCTGAGTTTTCTTACCGGTCTTCTCATCGCCATCCTGGGTCATGTGTTCCTCACACCGCTCTGTCTTCTGATGGGTTCTACGCCCACCATTCTTCCTTATACAGAGCGTTATCTGGGCATTATCCTGCTGGGTGCTCCCTTTATGACCACATCGCTTACGCTGAATAATCTGATGCGCTTTCAGGGCAATACGATGTATGCGATGAAGGGCATCATGTCGGGTGTGCTGCTCAATCTGATTCTGGCTCCTCTGCTCATCCTCTACTTCCAGCTGGGCATTACCGGAGCCGCCGTAGCCACCCTCATCAGCCAGTGTTTCGGCTGCGCCATGCTCTTTTGGATGACGCATAAAGGCGAGAACATCCGCATCCATCTCAGCAATTTCACCCCTACCCGCGCCTTTGCCAAGGAGATTATCTTCGGCGGAACCCCTTCGCTGTCAAGACAGGGACTGGGAAGTATCGCTACGCTGATGCTAAATGTGGCAGCAGGTGCGTTTGGCGATGCAGCCATTGCGGGCATGAGCATCGTTACCCGCATCTCCTTCTTTACCTATGCGATGGTCATCGGTCTGGGGCAGGGATTCCAGCCGCTCTGCGGATTCTGCTACGGCGCCAAACTCTATGGGCGTGTAAAGGAAGCCTTCTTTTTCTGCATCAAATGCGGCACGGTTTTCCTCAGCGTCTGTGCCCTTCTCGGCTTCATCTTCTCAACTTCCATCATCAGCATCTTCCGCGATGATGCAGCGGTTGTAGCCGTAGGTTCGGTGGCTTTGCGATGGCAGGTGCTCAGTTTTCCGCTCGTAGCCAGCATCGTGCTCACCAACATGCTGATGCAGACCATCCGTAAACCGGTGAGAGCCAACATTGTAGCGGCAGCACGAAGCGGACTTTTCTTCATTCCGCTCATCTTCATCCTCCCCTATTTCTTCGGACTGCTGGGCGTGGAGATGTGTCAGATGTGGGCAGATTGCTGTTCGTTTGCCGTTGCGGTTCCGATAGCCTGGAGCGCTTTCAGGGATATGAGAAGAGAGAAGATGGAACTTGGGAAAAGCCACTAGAAGATAAGAAGATACTAGAAGATAAGAGAAAATACTTGAGATAAGAGAAATGGAGAAGACATATTACATTGGATTGGACGTTGGCTCTACGACAGCCAAAATAGCCGTTATCGACAGCGATAACCGGGTAATTTACTCAAAATACGAACGCCACAACGCTCGTGTAAACGAACTTGTGTCGCAATATTTCGATGAAATTTTAGCCCTCACGGGCGATGCAGAGGCAAGAATCTGCGTAACGGGAAGCGTAGGAATGGCTACTGCCGAACAGCTCCAGGCGGAGTTTGTACAGGAGGTGGTGGCTGCATCAGTCTATGCCCGTACTGCCCATCCTGAGGCGAAGGCGCTCATCGATATTGGTGGCGAGGACGCGAAGGTTATCTTCTTCAAGAAAAAAGGAAATATGGAACTGCGCATGAACGGCAACTGTGCCGGCGGAACGGGCGCTTTCATCGACCAGATGAGTGTGCTGATGGGCGTAGAGAACCAGAAGATGAGCGAGTTGGCGATGAAGGCAGAGCACGTTTATCCGATGGCTGCCCGCTGCGGCGTGTTCGCCAAGACCGACATCCAGAACCTGATGGCACGCAATCTGCCCGAAGCAGATATTGCAGCCAGCATCTTCCATTCCATCGCCGTACAGACGGTGGTAACGCTTTCTCACGGCATCAGCTTCGAGGCTCCTATCCTGCTCTGCGGCGGTCCGCTGACCTTTCTTCCGGCTCTCCGCAAGGCTTTCTGCGATTATCTCCATCTCTCACCAAACGATTTCATCGTATCAGGAAACAGCAATCTCATCCCGGCTCTGGGCTGTGCTTACCGGGCTAAATCGGCAGATTCTGCAGCCTCAGTATCTGTTCTCAGAAGCCGGATGAAAAAAGAAATACAAACGGAATGGACCAGCAGTCTGCTGCCTCTGTTCAAAAACGAGAAAGAGCACCAGGAATGGCTCAAATCAAAGGCGAAATTCGCTACCGAAACCCAACCGCTGAATAAAGGAAAACAGCAGGTTGTGATTGGTATTGACTCGGGCTCTACTACGACGAAGATTGTTGCGGTAAGGGTGAATGCGGAGACGCCTACGGGAGATATTGTCTTTACCAATTACCGCCTGAATCTGGGAAATCCGATCAAGGCTGTAGCTGATGGACTGAACGCCCTGAAGCAGGAAGCTGCATTGCGAGGCGCTGAACTGGAAATCGTAGGCTCCTGCTCTACAGGTTACGGCGAAGAACTCATCAAGGCGGCTTTCGGCCTCGACAGCGGCATTATCGAAACAATGGCGCACGAAAGAGCTGCTGCCTCACTCATGCCTGACGTGAGTTTTATCCTGGACATCGGCGGACAGGACATGAAGGCTATCTTCGTTGAGAAAGGGGCTGTGGTGCGCATGGAACTCAACGAGGCGTGCAGTTCGGGCTGCGGAACATTCATCCAGACCTTTGCCAACAATATGGGTTATTCTGTAGGCGATTTTGCCCAACTCGCCTGCCAGTCGAAGGCTCCCTGCGACCTGGGAACCCGCTGCACCGTCTTCATGAACTCAAAGGTGAAGCAGGTGCTCAGAGAGGGCGCATCTGTAGCTGATATTTCTGCCGGAATCTCTTATTCGGTCATCAAGAACTGTCTTTATAAGGTATTGAAACTCCATGGTAATGAGAACCTTGGAGGCAAAATCGTTGTACAGGGTGGTACGATGAGAAACGATGCGGTGGTAAGAGCATTTGAGTTGCTCACCCATACCGAAGTGGCACGAAGCAACATGCCTGAACTGATGGGCGCCTACGGCTGTGCCCTTCATGCGGCGGCAGATTATAAACATCGAACTTCTGCAGAAGATACGCACCCTGCCTCATCAAGAACCATCGATGAGCTGCAGAATCTGGCTCATTATGAAACCAAACAGCTGCAATGCAAAGGCTGCGAAAACCATTGTTATGTTTCCCGCTACACCTTTGCCGGCGGCAACCGATTCTACTCCGGAAACAAGTGTGAGCGTGTGTTCAACAACAAGGGAGCAAACGGGATAAAAGGCAAAAATATTTACGAATACAAATATAGTTTACTATTTGATAGAGAAGAAGTTAACCCACTTGAAGTTGCAAAACACAACGTCAAAGTAGGCATTCCTCGCATCCTCAACATGTACGAGGAATATCCGTTCTGGAATGCGCTGCTCCGGGCAGCAGGATTGGGCGTAATTCTCTCTTCCGATTCCACTTTCAGCCAGTATGAAGGAGCCTTGAATACGGTGATGAGCGACAATATCTGCTTCCCGGCTAAACTGGCTCACAGTCATCTGAAGGAACTCAACGAGAACCCGAAAGTAGACCGCATCCTCATGCCATACGTGGTTTATGAACATAATGACGACCCGAAGAATACGCTGAACAGTTTCAACTGTCCGGTCGTTTCGGGCTACAGCGATGTCATCAAGTCGGTCATCAATCTGAAGAAACCGATCGATACGCCCGTCATCAACTTTGCCCAGCCTAAGGCGCTGGAAAAGCAGATTACCGATTATCTCAAGCAACTGGGAGTAAGCAAGAAGACTGCCCGTAAAGCGCTGAGAGAGGCCCTCTATGCTCAGGCAGTATATGCAGCTGAGATTAAGAAACAGGGCTGGGAGATTCTGAAGTCAAACAAGGGACTTACGATTCTGCTGGCGGGCCGTCCTTATCATACAGACCCGCTGATTCAGCACAAGCTGAGCGAGATGATAGCCAATCTGGGAGTCAACGTCATCAGCGAAGACATCGCCCGGGGTAATCTCTTTGCAGATTTCAAAGACTTCAATTTGGAGGATCTGGCGGCAGAAAGAAATGAGGCAGCATTAGCCAGCCAGGACAACAACGAAGCATACAACTGTCAGCCAGAGACTTATCTCGTGAAGCAATGGGCGTATATGAACCGCATTCTGAAGGCAGCGCAATGGGCTGCAGAACAGGGCGATGAGGTTCATTTCGTCCAGATGACCAGCTTCGGCTGCGGTCCTGACAGTTTTATCCAGGACGAGATTCGCGACATCATGAAGCGCCACAACAAGCCTTTCACGCTGTTGAAGATAGATGATGTGAGCAATATCGGCTCACTGAAACTCCGTGTCCGCTCGCTCATAGAAAGCCTGAAGGGAGTAAAGGAAGTGAAGAGTGAAGAACGAAGAGTGAAGAAACAATGTTCGGCGGCCGAAGGGAAAGCCAATTCAACACTCAACACTCAACATTTACAACAGACCAAGGTATTCACCAAACAGGACATTCATCGCAAGATTCTCGCTCCTTTCATGACCGAATACCTCACCCCTATCATTCCGCCTATCCTGAAACTGATAGGCTATGATGTTGAGGTTCTTCCGATGAGCAATGAGGTAAGCGCCGAACTCGGCTTGAAGTTTGCCAACAACGAAGTCTGCTATCCGGCTACACTCATCGTCGGCGACATCATCAAAGCCTTGAAATCAGGCAGATACGACCTGAACAATACAGCAGTAGTGATGAGTCAAACGGGCGGCCAGTGTCGCGCAACCAACTACGCTGGTCTCATCAAGCGTGCGATGATTTCCAATGGATTCCAGGACATTCCGCTGCTCACACTCGGTGTAACAGCCTCAACAGGCGAAGCATCAGGCTCAACAGACGACAAGCAAGACTATAACGAGCAGGACGGTTTCAATGTGCCTTGGCTGAAATACAGTCAGATTATCGTTACCGCCATTTTCTATGGCGATGCAATCAACGAGATGTACAATGCCTGCATCGTAAGAGAGCGTAAACCGGGCATTGCCAGAGAGTTGCGCGATAAATACATGCAGCTGATAGACGGACCTATCGCCCAGAATTCAGCCAAAGGACTCATCCGACTCCTGGAACAGGCAGCCGAAGAATTCAACCAGATGACCCTCGACAGAGAACTGCCGAAGGTAGGAATCGTAGGCGAAATCTTCCTGAAGTTCAATCCTTTCGCCCACCAGTTCCTGGAGCAGAACATCATCTCGCGCGGCATTGAGGTGGTTCCGCCTCTGCTTGCCCCATTCTTCCTGCAGGAATTTGTGAACGTGGAGATACAGAAACACATGCGGCTGAGTTGCACCAAAGTGCCCGATTTCATCATCAAGGGCGCTTATCAGGCGCTGATAGGCAGAAGATTGCGCCAGGTAAACAAGGCAGCCGGCAAGTTCCGCTACTTCCGTCCGTTCACCAATATCTATGATGATGCGAAGGACGTACAGGGACTGGTTTCGCTCGCAGCCCAGTTTGGCGAAGGCTGGCTTCTGCCTGCCGACATCGTAGGTTACATCCGTGATGGTGTAAACAACATCATCTCGCTCCAGCCTTTCGGTTGCATCGCTAACCACGTGATTTCCAAGGGCATCGAGAAACGTCTCCACGACCGTTTCCCAATGCTCAACCTCGTATCGCTCGACTTCGATTCCGGTGTTTCAGAGGTAAACGTCACCAACCGACTGCTCCTCTTCCTAGACAGCATCGCAAAATAAGACAAGCCAGACCCATGTACGGCAAAACACCGTATATGGGTCTTTCCGTCTTTCATCCCTCAAAAAATCACTCTAAAAAATACAAAAAACCGTAGCTATTTCTTTGTCATTCAAGAAAATAATCGTATCTTTGCACTCAAATTTTATTGAGACATTAAGAAAATGAGTAAAGATACATTAACTCATCAGCTGACAGAGACCATCGAGGAGCTTTCGAGCGCCGAATCTTTGAAGGGTCTCTTCCATCAGCATCGAGACGGGAATCCACTTCCTTCGGGCAAGGCGCTCGAAGAAATCATCAGTTTGTCCCGTTCTATCCTCTTTCCGGGATATTTCGGCAATTCTTCGGTAAATATCTCAACCATCAAATATCATATTGGAGTAAGAGTAGAGAAACTCTATGAGATGCTGTCAGAGCAGATTCTCGCCGGTCTCTGCTTCGCCAACGACTGTGAAACGGAAACCCAGGCTGAACTGCAGCACCAGCGTGCCAAGGCAGGCGTGATTGCAGCCAAGGCAATCATGGAATTCCCGAGACTGCGCAAGATTCTGGCTACTGATGTAGAGGCTGCCTACGAGGGCGACCCGGCTGCCATGAGCCACGGAGAAATCATCTCCTGCTACCCGGTCATCAAGGCGATTACCAACTACCGCATCGCTCACGTACTGCACGAACTGGGAGTGCCGCTCATTCCGAGAATGATGACCGAACTGGCGCATTCGGAAACCGGTATTGATATCAACCCGGAGGCTACCATCGGCAAGCACTTCACCATCGACCACGGTACGGGTGTGGTGATTGGAGCTACCTGCATCATCGGCGACAATGTGAAACTCTACCAGGGTGTAACCCTCGGAGCCAAGAGTTTCCCTCTCGATAAGGACGGCAATCCTATCAAGGGAATCCCTCGCCACCCTATCCTCGAAAATGATGTCATCGTCTACGCCAATGCCACCATCCTCGGTCGCATCACCATCGGAGAAGGCTGCGTAGTGGGAGCCAACGTATGGGTTACCAAGGATATGAAACCGAAAACAAAGAAATATAAAAAAGAAAAACAAAGTTTATTAGATATAGAATTCAATAATGGAACAGGAATTTGAACTCATTGCCAAGACCTTCATGGGCCTCGAGCCTGTCTTGGCTGAAGAGCTCACCCAGTTGGGTGCCAATAATGTACAGATCGGTCGCCGCATGGTGTCTTTCACAGGCGACAAGGAAATGATGTATCGTGCTAACTTCCAGTTGCACACAGCCATCCGTATCTTAAAGCCTATCAAGCACTTCAAGGCTAGAAGCGCTGAAGAGGTGTATGATCAGATTCAGAAGATCAAGTGGGATGACATCTTAGATGTGAAGAAGACTTTCTCGGTTGACTCAGTAGTCTACTCAGAGGAGTTCCGCAACTCACGCTTCGTAACCTACAAGGTAAAGGATGCGATTGTTGACTGGTTCCGCGAGAAGCAGGGTACACGTCCAAATATCAGCGTATCTAACCCGGATATCCGCCTCAACATCCACATTGCAGAAGACAATGCCACCTTGAGTCTCGATTCGAGTGGTGAGAGTCTGCACCGCCGTGGCTACCGCCAGGAGCAGGTAGAGGCTCCTCTGAACGAGGTTCTCGCTGCAGGTATGATTCTGATGACCGGCTGGAAGGGCGAATGCGATTTCATCGACCCGATGTGTGGTTCAGGTACCATCGCCATCGAAGCTGCCCTCATCGCCCGAAACATCTCTCCAGGTGTATTCCGCAAGGAGTTTGCCTTCGAGAAGTGGAACGATTTCGACCAGGATCTCTTCGATACGATTTATAACGACGACTCTCAGGAGCGCGAGTTCGAGCACCATATCTATGGTTACGATGTTGACATGAAGGCTGTCAATACAGCTAATCTCAACGTTCGTGCTGCCGGTCTCAGCAAGGACATCACCATCTCACAGGCTGATTTCAAGGACTTCACCCAGCCAGCCGAGAAGAGCATCATCGTGATGAACCCTCCATACGGTGAGCGCATCTCTACCCCTAACCTCCTGAACACCTACAAGATGATAGGTGAGCGCTTCAAGAAGGCTTTTGCCGGCAACGAGGCTTGGGTATTGAGCTACCGCGAGGAGTGCTTCGAGCAGATTGGTCTGAAACCATCTATCAAGATTCCTGTATTCAACGGAAGCTTGGAGTGCGAATTCCGCAAGTATGTGATGTTCGACGGCAAGATGAAGGACTTCCGTTCTGAAGGCGGTATTGTGAAGACTGAGCGCGAGAAGAGCGAGATGGCTCAGAAGCACCGTTTCAAGAAGGAGCGTGAATTCAAGAAGCGTGTAAGCGAGGAGACTGAAAACGAGGAGGACGATATCCGTTCTTTCAAGTTCCATACTCACCGTCTGGAAGACTTCGAGAAGAAGCGTGCTGAGTTCCATAAGGGCGGCCGTTCACGTATCGGTGGCGGTCGACGCAATGATGACGACGATGACAAGCGTGGCAGCCGCAGCTTCAAGAGCGACCGCAAGGGTGGCCGTGACTTCGGTAGCAAGCGCGACGGAAAGCGTTTCGAGAAAGGCGACAAGCGTGGTGGCTTCAAGGGCGACAAACGTGGTGGCCGTGATTTCGGAGGCAAGCGCGGAGGCAAGAAGAACTTCAGCGTTGACTTCGACGACGAGGATTAAAGACATATCGACCCATACGTCGTGTTTCACGACGCATGGGTGGTAAACCCGATAAAGTAAAGTAAAGAATATAATGAATCTGAAGAATTCAATTTATAAATTATCTTTTGCTGCTATGATTATGATGGCTATGAATGCAACCGACTTACAGGCTCAGGGCGTGGTTCCTGCTCAGAAAGGCGAGAAAACCTTTACATTGGAAGACCTGAACTTCGGCGGCAACAACTATCGTAACATGGTAGCTAAGAATCGCTGGTGCACCTGGTGGGGCAATGAACTCGTTCGCCAGGATGTGGATGCTTGCTATCTCGTCAACAAGACGACAGGCAAGGAGACCAAACTCTTCGGCATCAATGACATCAACCAGTGGATTGCTCCTACCAAAGACATCAAGGTAAGAGCCCTCTACAATGCTATATTCCCTTTTGCAGGCAAGAGCATCGTGATGGTAAGCAACGGCAGCAAGACTTATACCGTAGACTTCAAGAAGCATAAGCTGCTGAGCGAGATGGATTTTGCTGACGGCGAGAACCTCCTGGAGGCTAATGCCCAGCAGAACGCCTTCGCCTATCTGAAGGGCAGCAACCTCTATGTGCGTATCTTCGATGTAACCAGCAACGCCCTGACAAAAGAGAAGAAATCTCACGATTTCCAGCTCTCAAAGGACGGAAGCCGCGAAATTGTTTATGGACAGAGTGTTCACCGCGATGAGTTCGGTATCAGCAAGGGAACCTTCTGGAGTCCGAACGGCGAACTGCTCGCCTTCTATCGCATGGACCAGAGTATGGTAACCGACTATCCGCAGGTCGACATCCCGGAAATCGGTTTCAATCATCCTGAAACACAGAGTTGCATTGCTACTCCTGCACCAGACAAGTATCCGATGACAGGCGAGACATCACACAAGGTAACCGTAGGCGTGTTCGACTGCATGACCGGCAAGACCGTCTATCTGAAGGCTGGCGATCCAACCGACCGCTACTTCACCAACATCGCATGGAGTCCGGACAGCAAGACCATCTATATGTTCGAACTGAACCGCGACCAGAACGACTGCCGTCTGACTGCCTACAATGCAGAAACCGGCGAGAAGACAGGCGAACTCTATCGCGAGACCGATGAGAAATACGTGGAGCCTTGCCACCCTATCCAGTTCCTGCCTTGGGACAGCAGCAGTTTCATCATGCAGAGCCGCAAGGATGGCTACAACCACCTCTATCTCTGCACCCTGGGCAAGCACGGAAGCCGCATGGCAAGCAACACAGAATCGCTCGAAATCAAGCAGTTGACTTCCGGTAAATGGGAGGTGATGGAAGTGCTCGGTTTCAACAGCAAGCGCAAGAGTATCATCATCGCATCCAACGAGAAATCGCCTATCCAGAGAAACATCTTTGCCGTAGATACAAAAACCGGCAAGCGTACGCTGGTAGATGATTGCGGCAAGGGATGGCACAGCGCTACTTTGAGCGAGAACGGACAGTATGTCTTCGACAACTACTCTACTCCTACCGTGCCTCGCAAGATAGCTCTTGTGAACACCGAGAACGGCAAGCGCACCGCTTACTTCACTGCCGAGAACCCTTGGAAGGGCTACAATGTGCCTGAGTACAGCTGCGGTTCCATCAAGGCTGCCGATGGCGAAACTGACCTCTACTGGAGAATGGTGAAGCCGGTAAACTTCGATCCAAACAAGAAGTATCCTACCATTATATATGTATATGGTGGACCTCATGCCCACAACGTAGATGCCCGCTGGAACTACTCTAGCCGTGGTTGGGAAACCTACATGGCAGAAAAGGGCTATCTGCTCTTCATCCTCGACAACCGTGGAAGCGAGAACCGTGGCAAGGCTTTCGAGCAGGCTACCTTCCGCCAGCTCGGACAGATTGAGATGCAAGACCAGATGAAGGGCGTAGAATATCTGAAGACGCTTCCTTACGTAGATGCTGACAAGATTGGCGTTCACGGCTGGAGCTTCGGCGGATTCATGACCATCTCGCTGATGACCAACCACCCTGATGTGTTCAAGGTAGGCGTAGCAGGCGGTCCGGTTATCGACTGGCACTGGTACGAGGTGATGTATGGCGAGCGCTATATGGACACCCCACAGACCAACCCAGAGGGTTACAGGAAGACCTCTCTGCTCTATCAGGCAAAGAACCTGAAGGGCAAGCTGCAGATTATCCAGGGCTTGAACGATGTGACCGTAGTGCCACAGCACTGCCTCACCTTCCTCAAGGCTTGCATCGCAGCAGGCACCCAGCCAGACTTCTTCGTCTATCCTGGCGAGCCTCACAACATGAGAGGTCATCAGAGCACTCATCTGCATGAGCGCATCAGCAATTATTTCTTCGATTATCTCAAGTAAATATCTAGGAGTAAACATCCCCCGAAAAAGGGGAGTTTACTTCTACATCAAATAACAAACAATAACTTACAGCAAATGAAAATTTTATTGTTAGGAGGCGGTGGCCGCGAGCACGCCTTAGCATGGAAAATCGCTCAGAGCGAGAAGTGTGAGAAACTCTTCATCGCTCCTGGTAATGCCGGTACTCAGAATGTCGGCGAGAACGTAGATATCAAGGCAGACGACTTTGAGGCGCTCAAGAACTTCACAGTAGAAAATGGCGTTGATATGGTGGTAGTTGGTCCGGAAGACCCATTGGTAAAGGGTGTTTACGATGACTTCAAGAACGATCCTCGCACCCAGAACATCCCTGTCATCGGTCCATCAAAGGCTGGCGCCGTATTGGAAGGCAGCAAGGACTTCGCCAAGAAGTTCATGAAGCGCCACAACATCCCTACTGCCCAGTATGAGACTTTCGACGGCGAGCACGTAGAGGAAGGCTTGAAATTCCTGGAGACTCTGAAGGCTCCATACGTACTGAAAGCTGACGGTTTGTGCGCCGGTAAGGGCGTTCTCATCCTCCCTACCCTGGAAGAGGCTAAGAAAGAGTTCAAGGAGATGCTCGGCGGTATGTTCGGCAACGCTTCTGCACGCGTAGTCATCGAGGAATTCCTCAGCGGCATTGAGTGCTCTGTATTCGTATTGACCGACGGCAAGAACTACAAGATTCTGCCTGAGGCTAAGGATTACAAGCGCATCGGCGAGCACGATACCGGTCTGAACACCGGTGGTATGGGTAGCGTTACCCCTGTACCATTCGCTACCAAGGAGTGGATGCAGAAGGTTGACGAGCGCATCATCCGTCCTACTGTAGAGGGACTTGCTGAGGAGAACATCGACTATAAGGGATTCATCTTCTTCGGTCTGATCAACGTTGAAGGCGAGCCTATGGTTATCGAGTACAACTGCCGTATGGGTGATCCAGAGACTGAGAGCGTGATGCTCCGTCTGAAGAGTGACATCGTGGATCTCTTCGAAGGTGTAGCAGCAGGCGATTTGGACAAGCGCAGCATCGAGTTTGACGAGCGTGCTGCGGTCTGCGTGATGCTCGTAAGCGGCGGTTATCCTGAGGCTTACAAGAAGGGTTATCCTATCCAGGGCATCGACGATGTAGAAGGTTCGGTAGTATTCCACTCCGGTACAGCCATGAAGGATGGTCAGGTAGTAACCAACGGTGGTCGTGTCATCTGCGTAAGCAGCTACGGCAAGGACAAGGAAGAAGCCTTGAAGAAGAGCTTTGCTGAGGCACAGAAGATCCAGTTCACCGACAAGTACTTCCGTTCTGATATCGGACAGGACCTTTAGTTTTTTAATGTTGAATTAGATGTTAAGAAAGAAAACTTTTCAAAATAAAGTAGCGGCTAGCCGCTACTCTTTACCTATTACTGCAACCCTTGCCACGCTGGTTTGGGTTGCAGTAGGTTTATTGGTATCCAATATCTGGGTAGAATTTGCTTTTACAGCCATGTCTACCCTGCTGATGGTGGAACTGAACAACCGTAATGCCCTGATGCGTACCTACAGCCGAATGGTATCCTGCAGTTTTCTGGCATTACTGACGATGACAGGACTCTCCCACCCCTCTTTAAAAAGCAGTATTGTGACGATGTGTTTCATCGCCTTTTATCTCATTATCTGGAATTGCTATCAGGATAAACGCTCAACAGGCTGGACTTTCTACGCCTTTGCCTGCATCGGTCTGGCATCGATGGTTTTCGTGCAGATAGGCTATTTCATGCCTATCCTGTGGATTATGATGATGGTGTTTACCCTCTCGTTTAGCGTAAAGACATTCTTTGCAACACTAGTAGGTCTCATCGTGCCCTATTGGTTTGCAGCCGGTTATTTCTTCTATACCGACAACATACAGGGGCTGGCTGACCATTTCTGCGAATTCATCAACTACAGCGAACTCTTTGATTATTCGCAGGTTACCGACCATCAGGTACTGGACCTGAGTTTCGTTATCCTGCTCACCATCATCGGTTCCATCCACTTCATACGCACCAGCTACGGCGATAAGATACGAACCCGCATGATCTACGAAACGTTTATCATGATATCGGTTGCCTGCATCATCTTCATCGTCCTCCAGCCTCAATATATACAGGAACTGGGCGGCATCCTGATTGTGAATACAGCACCGCTTATCGCCCATTTCATCACATTCACCAGAGGTAAGTTTACCAACATATCCTTCATCCTGCTGCTCATCATGCTGGTACTTATCATGGCTTACAACATACTCGTACCAGAGAGCATATTACTATGAGTTGGATTATAGATTTCTTAATGAGCTGGGGCTACTGGGGCATGCTGGTATCAGCCTTCCTTGCCGGCAGTTTCTTTCCCTTCAGCAGCGAGGTGGTCATGTCGGGCTTACAGGCTGCCGGACTGGAACCTATCCAGCTCGTACTGTATGGAAGCATCGGCAATGTGCTCGGTTCTATGTTCAACTATGGCGTAGGACGGATGGGCAAGCTGGAATGGATAGAGAAATATCTGCATGTAAAGAAAGAGAGTCTTGACAAGGCTCAGCATTTCATGGCCGACAGAGGAGCCTGGATGGGATTCTTTGCCTTCCTGCCCCTGTTGGGAAGTGCCATCACCATCGTTTTGGGACTGACGAGAGCCAACATCGTGATTTCTGTCATCAGCATCACCATCGGAAAGGTGTTGAGATATGTACTGCTGGTTTACGGACTCAGTTTCATCTTTTAAACAAGCTGCAAAGAAAACAAAGAATTGATTCATATAGATTGACTGCTTATGAGAAAGTATTTATACCTTATTATATTATGCGTGGCTTTCGCGGGCTGTAAAGGCAGCCAGCAGAAAGGCCACACCGCAGAAAGTAACGGAAAGGAATCTGTCGCCAACAGCGATGGCAAACCTGCTGTTACCGTAACTATCCCTCCCTACAAGTTTTTCGTTGATAAGATTGCCGGAGATAAGGTGGATGTCAACGTGATGGTATCCAACGGCAACAATCCTGAAACTTACGAGCCTTATGCCCAGCAGATGATGGAACTCTCCAGGAGTGCCCTCTATCTGAAAGTGGGAAGCATCGGTTTCGAACAGACCTGGATGAAGAAGCTGCAGGACAACGCTCCTGACATGAAGGTGATAGATACCTCCACAGGCATCACGCCTGCCAAGACACCAGGCGGCAATACCGACCCGCATGTATGGATGAGTTGCAAAAACGCCCGCATCATCTCCAGCAACATCTTCAAGGCACTCTGCCAACTGGAACCGGAAAACAAGACTTTCTTTCAGAAAAACTATCAGCAGTTGCTCTGCAGCATCGACAGGCAGGACAGCATCATCAGAAAGAGTTTCAAGGATAATCCGGAGATGGTACGCAAGTTTGTGATCTATCACCCTATCCTCACCTACTTTGCCCGTGATTACCAGCTGGAGCAGCTTGCCATAGAGGAAGAAGGCAGGGAGCCGAGTGCCGCCCAGCTGAAGAGCCTCATCGAGAGAGCCAGAAAAGAAAAGATCAAGTTCTGCCTGATTCAAGCAGAATTTGCCAACCGCAACACCACAACCTTCATCAACGAGAGCCACACCAAGCCAATGGATATCAATCCATTGCAGGGCGACTGGAACTGGGCGATGCAGGAAGCGGCAGCAGCGGTACAAGGCAAGAAAATCGTTGTTGGGAAGTAAAAACTACAATAATATGACTCCAATCATAAAAATCGAGTATCTTTCTGCAGGCTATGAAGGCAAGGAGGTGCTCCACGATATCAACCTCACCGTCTACAAAGACGATTATCTTGGCATCATCGGTCCCAACGGTGGTGGCAAGACAACCCTCATGCGCCTTATTCTGGGACTGATGAAACCCACAGACGGCAGCATCCGCTTTTATAAAGACGGAGAGGAAGTAAGGGAAATCAGCATGGGATATCTGCCCCAATACAATCATCTCGACAAACAGTTCCCTATCTCCGTCTATGAAGTGGTACTCTCCGGCCTCAGCAAGACCAAGAGCCTCTTTTCCAGATACACCCAGGCACAGCACCAGCAGGTACTCGACTGTCTGGAACAGATGCAGCTCACGGAGTTGAAAGACCGCCATATCGCAGCCTTGAGCGGCGGACAACTGCAGCGAGTACTCCTCGCCCGCGCCATTGTTTCGAAACCCGATGTAGTGATACTGGATGAGCCCAACACCTACATCGACCGCCGTTTCCAGAAGCAGATGTACGAGATGCTGGAACAGATCAACCGGGAGTGCGCCATTATCATCGTAAGCCATGATGTAGCCGAAGTGCTCAATAACGTAAAGCACATCGCCTGCGTAAATCATCATCTCCACTACCACGATACGGCAGATATGCCGAGAGAGAAACTGGAAGAGCATTTCTTAAATGTATAGGCTTATTATATAATAATGCCTAAAAAACAGGTGCAAAAATCCATATTATCTCATCTTTTTATTATCTTTGCAATTGGAATGTGCCTTTTTGAAAGGCACAGAGAAAGCATTCAGAAACAGAGAAAGCATTCAGAAAGAAATATAATACATTAAAGTTTAAACAATAATGAAACAGTACAGATTAGTGGACAATATCTTCGGATGGGTCGCATTCATCATTGCGGCGTTCACTTATTGTTCCACAATTGAACCGACAGCCAGCTTCTGGGACTGTCCTGAGTTTATTACGACTGCTTACAAGCAGGAGATCGGTCACCCACCTGGGGCACCATTCTTCATGCTTTTAGGCAATTTCTTCACACATTTCGCCAGCGACACTACCCAGGTAGCCAAGATGGTAAATACGATGAGCGCCCTGCTGAGCGCCGTCTGTATCATGTTCCTCTTCTGGACCATCACCCACCTGGCTCGCCGACTCGTCATCAGCGACTGGAAAGAACTGACTACCAGCAAGCTGATTGCCATCGAGGCATCCGGTATGGTGGGCGCACTCATCTACACCTTCAGCGATACCTTCTGGTTCTCAGCTGTCGAGGGTGAGGTTTATGCGTTCTCTTCTGCCTTTACCGCTGTGGTATTCTGGCTCATCCTGAAGTGGGAAGACCATGCTGACGAGCCTCATAGCGATCGTTGGCTTGTGCTCATCGCCTATATGACCGGTTTGAGTATCGGTGTCCACCTGCTCAACCTGCTCTGTATCCCAGCCATCGTATTGGTTTATTACTACAAGAAGGTGCCACATGCCAACCTCAAGGGCTCGCTCCTGGCGCTGTTCCTTTCATTCCTCGTAGTGGTAGCCGTACTGTATGGTGTGGTTCCAGGTATCATCACCGTAGGCGGCTGGTTCGAACTGTTCTTTGTCAACACTCTCGGCTGTCCGTTCAATACCGGTGAAATCGTATACATCATCTGTCTCGTAGCCTCAGTTATCTGGGGTATCTACGAAACCTGCCATGCTTCTGAGAAGAACGAGAAGAAGCAGAATATCGCCTTTGTTCTCGGCTTCGGCATGCTCGGCATCCCATTCTACGGATATGGCTGGACTGCTGCCATTACCGGCATCATCGTGCTGGTTATTCTCTGGTTCGTACTCGGCTACAAGCGCAAGCAGGAGGTAGTAACAGGCGTTGACGAATCTACAGGCATCGCCAAGAAGAAGATGCAGCTCCTGCCGCTCATCTCAGCACGCGTCAAGAATACAGCCTTGCTCTGCATGCTGATGCTGATGATTGGTTATTCCAGCTACGCACTCATCGTGATCCGTTCTTCTGCCAACCCTCCTATGGACCAGAACTCTCCTGAGGACATCTTTACCCTGGGAAGTTATCTGAGCCGCGACCAGTATGGCGACCGCCCTCTGTTCTATGGCCAGGCTTATACATCACAGGTAGCCCTCGAAGTAGACGGCAACATGTGCAAGCCTGTCATGAAAGAAGGCGCACCGGTTTACCAGCGCAAGGAGAAAGCTTCGGCTGATGAGAAGGACTCTTACTTCGTAGTAAGTCACAAGAATAAGTATATCTATGCCCAGAACATGCTCTTCCCTCGTATGTACAGTTCGGATCATGCCCAGGCATACGAAGACTGGATGGGCGGTGTAGAAGGCACAGAGATTCCTTACGACCGCTGCGGAGAAAGTATCATGGTGAAGATGCCGTCACAGTTTGACAACATCCGCTTCTTCCTCTCTTACCAGTGCAACTTCATGTACTGGCGCTACTTCATGTGGAACTTTGCCGGCCGTCAGAACGACATCCAGGGCAATGGTGAGCCAGAGCACGGCAACTGGATTACCGGTTTCTCATTCATTGATGATTCACTCTATGGCGACCAGAGCAAATTGCCAGACGACCTGAAGGAGAACAAGGGGCACAATGTATTCTATTGCATGCCGCTGATTCTCGGTCTCATCGGACTTTTCTGGCAGGCTTGGTATACCCGCAAGAAGAAGGTAATGAAGAACGGCAAGGAAGAGGAAGTGCTCCTCCCTATCGGAATCCAGCAGTTCTGGATTGTATTCTTCCTGTTCTTCATGACAGGTCTTGCCATCGTCATCTACCTGAATCAGACACCTATGCAGCCACGTGAGCGTGACTATGCTTACGCCGGTTCATTCTATGCATACGCTATCTGGTGCGGTCTCGGCGTACTCGCCATCATCGACATCCTGAAGCGCAAGATGAAGCTCAGCGGTACTGCTGTAACAGCCATCGTAGCAGTCATCACACTTCTCGTACCTATCCAGATGGCATCACAGACCTGGGATGATCACGACCGCTCAAACCGTTACACCTGCCGTGACTTCGGTCAGAACTACCTGATGTCACTCCAGGAGAAGGGAAACCCTATCATCTTTACCAATGGTGATAACGATACCTTCCCACTCTGGTACAACCAGGAGGTAGAAGGCGTAGGAACAGATGCCCGCGTATGTAACCTGAGCTACCTGCAGACCGACTGGTATATCGACCAGATGATGCGTCCTGCATACAACTCACCATCTGTGCCAATCACCTGGCCACGTCTCGACTTCTGTTCAGGTACCAACGAATATGTATCTGTTGAACCTGAGGCAAAGAAGCAGATTCTCGACTTCTACAAGCAGGATCCAGAGAATGCCAAGAAGCAGTTTGGTGACGAACCGTTCGAGCTCAAGAACATCCTGAAGAACTGGGTACGCAGCAAGAACCCTGACATGCACTTCATCCCTACGGATACCCTCTATGTCACCATCGACAAGGAGGCTGTAAAGAAGAGCGGCATGATGATGGCATCAGATTCTATTCCAGACAAGATGGTCATCTCTCTTGCCGGCAAGAGCGCACTCTACAAGAACGACCTCATGATGCTCGAAATGCTGGCACAGTGCAACTGGACCCGTCCGCTCTACGTAGCACTCACCGTAGGCGAAGAGAACTATATGAACCTCGGTGACAACTTCGTACAGGAGGGACTTGTGAACCGTATCACTCCGTTCACCACCAACAAGCCAGGTGCCAAGAACTTCGATACAGAGAAAGCTTATCACAACATCATGACCCGATTCAAGTTCGGCAACCTGAAGCAGAAGGGACTCTACATCGACGAGACAACCATGCGTATGTGTTATACCCACCGTCGCCTGCTCGCCCAGACAGCCCTCCAGCTCATCGCCGAAGGCAAGAAGCAGAAGGCTATCAACATCCTGAAGAAGGCTGATACCGAGATTCCTGCCTACAATGTTACGCTCGACTACATGAGCGGTGGCTTGGATATGGCTCGCGGCTGGCTGATGACCGGTCAGAAAGCCAAGGGCAAGGAATATATAGAAGCGGTATGGAAGAATGCTTCACAATACCTCAACTACTATCTCTCGCTGCCAAACGACCGTTTCCTCCAGGCAGAGCACGACTGCATCCGTCAGATCATGATCATGCAGAGCATCTGCGAGGCTGCCGGAATGGTGAGTCCACAGTTGGAGCAGAAGTATGAGAAGCAGCTCAACAACCTCTACCGTCTCTATCATGGCAGAGGTGGCAGAATGCCGGAAGGCAATCAGTAAAAAATAGAAAAAAGTTTGGTGTCGCGAAACACGACACCAAACTTTTCATTATTCATATAAACCTGTTTTATCCATGTTCATAGAGCAACCAGCCAAATGGCTCAGATGGTTATATCCAAAGGCCATCTGGAGAATGGACAAGAAAGACCATTCAGTCTATCTTACATTTGATGACGGTCCAATTCCAGAGTCAACTCCATTCATCTTAGAGACCCTGAGAAAGTACAATATCAAGGCTACTTTCTTTATGGTAGGCGAGAATGTATTGCGCCATCATGACCTCTACAACCAGATTGTGGCAGAGGGTCATCAGGTAGGCAACCATACATTCAATCATATCGGTGCCTTCAAGCACCGCGTCATCTCCTACGTGCTCAACACCAATAAGGCGAACGATATCATCCATGCCCATCTCTTCCGTCCACCTCACGGCTGGATGCGGCCAAGTGAGTATTGGTGGCTGCACCGCACTTACAAGGTCATCATGTGGGACGTGGTGACGCGCGACTATTCCAAATGGATGACGGCAGAAGATGTGGTGAACAATGTGAAGCGATATGCCCGCAATGGCAGCATCATCACCTTCCACGACTCGCTGAAGAGCATTGAAAAGCTGAAGACAGCGCTCCCTCAGGCCATAGAATGGCTCATGGAACAGGGGTATGAATTTAAGACTTTTGAATAAGAAGCTGTTATTCCCAAACAGGAACAGCCCAATAAACACAGACAAGAAATGAGCAAAAGAATCAACAGTTATCAGGCAGTAGCTGCATTTGTAAGAGGTTTCTTCGAAGCTTACGCACGTGGCATCATCGATGCTACCATCGAAGGCAATGACTTCAGCAAGAAGAACGACCCGAAACAGATCAAGCAGATGATGCTGGAGCACTATGGCGAGGTAAACCAATACTTCTTCGACATCATGTTCTCTACTCTGGTACGCCTCAACTACAAGACTGCCGAGGAAGCCAACGAGCGCATGAAGAAGAACTTTTACAGCATGAAACAGGCTGACCCGACCTTTGAGCCAACCATGCTCGACTACCTGCGCATAGCCTGCAAATCGAACCAGTTGTACAAAGCGATGGAATCAGAATACAAGCGCAACTTCACCTGGCTTCTGCAAGGCAAGTTTACCACTCTTGAAGAGCATGTACGCGATTATACCCACGGCATTCTCATCAGTCTCGCCGACGAGCCGATGGCAATCCATCTCCTGGTCCGCATCATCGTGAAGGCATACGCCGCAGGCTTGAAGTGTGGCAGCAAGGAGGGCGAACAACACCAGCTCCACATGCCTACCCTTCACGGCATGTTGCTGAACAATGTCAACATCCTGCTCAACGAGACTCCACTCAAGAGCAGCACCGAAGATCCTGTTGCCCTCTTCAAGGAGGCATGCAAGAATGAAGAAGAAAACATCAACGTTCTTTTCAACACATTAAACGATGCGATGAAAGAACTGGCAGAAGAATAAGAGAAAAGCATCATTGATGACGAGCACAGCACCAGATTCGAGAACCATCCGACTCCATATAGCGTAGAATCTCATTATTCACTTCTTGGCAAATGGAGAGCATGGATTCTCGGTCGCAATCCACAGTAAAGTCAAGGTCTATATCTACCGAGAGTCTTGGCAGTTGGGAATAACAAAGTGACAATGATCAAGATTATTAAAGATTTAGATATAACGGCTTCGGGGGTTAGCGTATTTAACCGCAAGTGGCAACCTGTCCATTTACAACAAGGAGAAATGGATGGGGCTTGTGCCGTATATTCCATGATGATGAACCTGCTCATACTAAAGGTTCTTACTCGTAATCAAGTTGTCAACTTGAAAACAACATTTAAGGGAAATACCGCAAAAGGGAGACTTTTCAAAGAGTTCTTTGTGACAGAAGGACTGTGCCGTGATGGATTTTATTTTTCCGAAATAAAAGAAAAGCTATCCCATTCTTTTGCTAAAGAGGTTACATCTTCGCCTCTTCAATATACAGCATCTTTATCAGACCAAACTTCTTTTGTAGAAGAACTTAGGACTGCAACAGATAGCGACACGCCTTTGATTACCGCTCTGTCTTTTAAAGGTGGCGCTCATGCTGTACTTGCTATTGGGTATGAAGAACAAAAAGACGGTGTCAAGAAAATATTCTGTTTAGACCCAAGCTATGCCATAAGTCCGACATCCTTTTGGAATGGTGTAATAATCCTAAATGAGGGAAAAGGAAAGTACAGCCATCAGTATATAACAGATAAAGACGAAAAATATATCAATGTCAGTGAATCATTGAATATAAAAAAGAAATAACGATATGAGCGAAGAATTACAACAGAAATTTCTTGACAAACTTTGAGAAGTTGCAAACAAACTACGTGGCAATCAAGGACCTGGAGGCCAAACGTGCTGACCTTGACAAGGAGATTGAGGGCTATCTGAAAGAGTTGGGATTGTTAGAGTAAACTTTCCACAAGTTGTGGCAGAGTTCCCAGATATGAAAGGGCTTTCATACAGAAACTTGAAGTATATCAGACAATGGTATCAGTTTTATAATGAGCAACTTACAATTTGACAACAAGCTGTTGCCAAATTAGACGAAGTAAATGTGCAATAACTTGTTGCACAATTACAAGAAGGATGTCTAAGCTCATGCCTGAAAACATACAGAGCCAGTTGCCTACAATAGAAGACATTGAAGCAACACTTTCTGATATAAAGGAAACTAAGGATTTCAAAAAAGGTAATGATATGAAAAATAAAGATAATATACCGCAGTTCGTGAATAGCGACTCCTTCATGGCAGGCAAGAACTATGTGAAGTGATTGTCTGACCTGAAGAAACGTTTCCGCATGGCACAACTAAAAGCTGCTGTCAAAGTGAATACGGAAATGCTCAAATTCTACTGGAGTTTGGGCGAGGACATTTGCGAGAAGCAGAAACAAGACAAGTGGGGTGCAAAGGTTGTAGATAGGCTTAGCCTTGATATGCGTTCGGAAATTCCTCAGAGTGAGGGATTTTCAAGACCTTTACCATGTAAAACGCTGGTTTGCGTTCTATTCAAGTCAAATTGAAAGAGGATGTGTCATAAGTTTATGATTCACCCTCTTCTATTTGTTGAAAGAGATAGAATATGTTGCTTGAAGAGATAGGATATGTTGTTGAGACAGTCAGTATCTTCGGTCGCACAACAGCTGTTGTGCGCTTGCATAACAGCTGATATGCGCATGCACAACAGGTGTTGTGCATGCGGTAGTCAACTGTTATACACCAACTATTATCCAGACTTATGACACACCCTCTTACAGGAAGTGGATAATGCAACACCCCCAATGCCAATGAACGAACATTGCTTGAAATAAAACAGGAAGCCTTTTGTCGTATCTTTGCCGATAGTTACCAAATGGTGAACAGCGGGGTGAACACTTGCCCCAAGCATTCACCTTTTCGGCTCTGGGGTGAACCCTAGTAAAAAGAACTTTGTATATACAGCGCATGCTAGAAATATAAGAATCTCTATTATAATGGGTTATGGGGTGTTTTTAACACATTATTAACGCCAAAGGTTGGCATCGGGGTTCACCCTTCACCGACTTCATCGCCAAGAGCAGAGGATGACTATTCGCAGCAGGATACCGCCCCCGACCTGCCCTTCTACGGGTGGGTAGGGTAAGTAAGGGGAGAGTACTTTCTAAGAGTTTCCTTATGTAAAGGTTCGTTTACTATAGGAAAGATATAGTATATATATAGACTCCCAGAAAAAGCGATTTCCTACTCACCCTAGTTACCCCCCCGGCAGTAAACAAGATAGTTACGATGCCTAAGTATCATGGTTACGATGGCAAAACACGCTATTTTATGTAAGTAATTGAAAATGAAACATCTATTTGTTTCATTAGAAGAAGAGGTTACGAATTAGAAATATACAGGATGTAGTATCCTGCTGTAATTTGCATAACCAATTAAAGAACTCTTTCGGTTGCAAAAGTACAAAATTAAATCGAAGATAAAGAATGTTTCCTGCATATTTTTATCTTCGATTTATTATTTAGACGAGAATCATCATACCGACATTTCTGTTTCTCGAACAGTTTTAGCCATAAAGACACCTCTGACAGACAACGCTCCAAGTTCTAATAGTTTCTTTCCAATTTGGACTAAACTTGTACCAGTCGTGATTACGTCATCAACAAGCAACACATGCTTGCCTTTTATATGTATCCGATTGAATGTCAGATTTTCAATTTTGTTCTTCCCAATTGTACCTTTCATCTTTTCTCTATCAAATTCAATCCACAGAGTTCGGTATCCATCGGCAATATCCAATCGTTTTGCCAACTCCCTGCAAAATCGAGTAAAGCGTCTACCATGTGCTTTCTTTGTTGAAGCGGGTATCGGCACAAGCACAGCATTCTCTTTTATTGCGTCAAAACACGATAGCTTAGAGATGCATACAGAAAACACCTTAGCCCAAAGCAAAGATTTTTCTCCATCTTTGAATGCATAGACGGTATTTCGAACTTGTCTTGCTTTATGTGATACTTGCTTACATGTAAGCGGATAATAGTCATGAATATAGTAATATTCTATATCATGTGCATAATCTTGTCCTATAAAAGAGGTGTCATAAGAGAAATAATCTATATTCGGGAGACCATTACCTAGAAACACAAAATGCAAGATATCTTTCCAAATCTTATATATATCCTCGTTTTTTGTTCGAAAAATGGTCATGTCCGACATACCCTTCTCTGCAAGGCCCATTCCTATGACTAAATCACGATTAAAGAGTTGCTGGTGTACTATTGTCCATCCCATATCTTTGCATACAGTCTGTAAATTACACTTTATGCGATGAAGGAAATAAAACTTGTCTGAATTTTCCAGACAAATGACTATAAAACTACCTTTTGTTTGTGACAAGAGTTTCGCAGAAAGATCATACAGATGACCTTTCTTTCCATATTTATTGTTTATGCCTGCATATTGTTGCCCCATAAGCTATAACTATTTAGAATTCAAAAATACGCATTTTATCTTGGGATATTACATTCTGATACAATCTTTATGCTCTTTTATTTTTCATTAGCATTTTTGTTTGCCGTTTCTAGTTTCTTGAGGTTCACATGATAGCCTATTCACACTGTCAAAGGACTATATAAAAGTCAGCCGTCGTCGAAGAAAGACAGTCCTCGTACCTCAGACTAACTTCCTCCGACTATGGCACGGCAAGAAAAATCCTTGGCGGTATGCCTTGAAATACTTCAAGACTATACTGCCAAGGACTTTTCGTTATTTGCCGTGCTGACAACGGCTGACTTTTATAGCCACAACTCGCAGTCCCATTTTTATCGCACAATCCAAACGACATAAAACAGTGGCACGCCACCCTTCCATGTCTTAGTAGTACGGCATGAGGAAAAGTGCTTCTTTTTGTCGGTTGCAAGCTAACCGATTAAAAGAAACACCATTCCTTGATTTGCCGTACAATTTTGTTTTGCATGTTCCAACATATACAATTTCCATTTTTCCAAAACATTTGCAAGACGAAGTTGTATCCATTTCCCAGAAATAAGTATGCGATAATCGTGTAACCCAAAAACTTCACAGAAATTTATCATTTCATTGCCGCTCTGATTTTCTTTCCTCCACATGGTCTTTCCTATGGCATCAATCGTTATCGTGCAGGTGCAAAGGTATGGCAGCGGGCTTTGGAAATAAAAGGTCGAGCCTTCGGTTTTCGAAAAAATCTCCACACCGTTGGGTAGTATTTTTCCGAAAAACCTTGTATTTTCCAGCCTCGCCGCCCTTGAAAGGCACCTGAAACGAAACGACCGATGCGACAGGAAGACGCAAAAAAAAATGTCGGAAAAGGGAGCGACAAAAAGGTGAAGAAACGAGAACTTCCCTTCAGCTCCTGGAACCGCAAATAAATTTAATTCAAGGCTATATGACAACAAACATCAATATAACACAGACTTGGTGGAGATTACTCTCCGCAGTCGGCTCAGCCCTCATCACTTTGGTGGCTTGGTTAGGATATATGGCTCTCTGCATGGTCGGTGAAGTCATATTGGGAATTGTGAAGTTCATCTTCGGCATCATCATTTCCATTCTTTCTATGGTGGTACTGATTGGAACATTCATTTGGTTATTAACACTTTAAAGTACAAGCGATATGAACAGAAGCATTGAAGCGATACCTACATGGTCACTCTGCTACATCATCAATGGCGATGCAAGCGGACTGACAGACGAGGAAATCCGTATGGTGGACGAAGCCATGCGCAAGAACAATATTGAGATAGTAAGTCCAAGATACAACGAGGACATGTGCACAGAACCTTACTTCAGCCATTATCCGTTCTTCGGACTGCCTACAGAAGTTGAGGACTGCGACATCATCTATCACGAGTAACAACCCCTTTAACAACATCAGATATGAACACTACAGAATATTTCAAGAGAACCATACAAGCCTATTTGGAGGAGCGTGCTATGGAGGACGAACTCTTTGCAGCCAAGTATGACAACCCCGACAAGAACATAGACGATTGCGTCACCTATATCCTTAATTGGGTACAGAAGAGCGGTTGCAACGGCTTTTGCGATGACGAGATATATGGGCAAGCCATCCACTACTACGAGGAGAAGGACATCGAGGTAGGAAAACCATTGAACTGCCAAGTGTCTGTTAACCACCACATCGAACTCACAGAGGAGGAGAAGGCACAGGCAAGACAGGAAGCCATCCGCCAATATCAGCAAGAGCAGATGAACAAGATGCGTAACAGAGATACCGCCAAGCGCACCTCACAGAGAACGGACAACGAAATACATCAACCATCATTATTCGACACGTTATGAAACCAAGAACGAAATATCAGAAGCAAGTCGTAACCTCAAACAAGGGGTTACGACCTATCAAGGGAGCGCAAATGCAATGGGCATTCCGTGAGTGTCTTGACCACTATGCCTTTCAGTTGAAACACGGACAGACCACCTGCATGGACTGCGGACACACTTGGACTACGGACGAGGATGCGGACAAATGTGTCTGCCCGAAGTGTAAGGCAAAGTTGGAAGTGCAGCGCACCAAGCGACAGAAGGCAATGTCTTCTACCTATTTCAGTGTACTCACCGAGCGCAAGGGACTACAACTTATGCGAGCATATCAGATGAAAGCCTATTACCGCAAGGGACAAAAGGCAGACATTTATTGTTGGGAGGTGGCACGCTATTGGATGAACGAGAAAGGCAAGGTGGAGATTATGGCACGCAAGCGCACAATGGGTATCTATATGGACACGTTCTGCTACGACTCCGACATTGAACTGCGCAAGGACAACACCACCTATCAGCATATTGCTTCATTTCCGGTCTGCCCCGATATGAAAGTTATTCCTCAGATATGGCGCAACGGCTTTGACGGAGCGTTTCACGGCATCGAACCGCTTACATTGTTCAAGGCGATGCTGACAGACCACCGCATCGAAACGATGATGAAGCAATGTCGTTACGGACACGTCCGCCACTTCATAGACCACCCACGGCACTTGGAAACTTGTTGGAATGCCTACAAGATAGCCAACCGCAACCATTACCTTATTACAGACATCGGCAAATGGGCGGACTACATCTGTATGTTGGTGGAAATGGGCAAGGACATCAGAAGTCCACATTACATTTGTCCCGACAACCTTGAAGCCGAGCACGACAGAATATCCGAGAAAATCAGAGCCAAGAAAGAAAAGGAGCGCACCGAGGAGGAGATACGCAAGGCATTGAAGAACGAGGACAAATTCAAGGAAATGAAGAGCCGTTTCTTCGGTTTGATGTTCACGGACGGCAATATCGTGGTGAGAATGCTTGAAAGCGTCAGGGAGCACGTTCTTGAGGGCAAGGCGATGCATCATTGCGTAGGCAGCGGTACAAACTATTCACTCAATCCCGACTGCATCATCTTCTCTGCAAGAATAGCCGAACAAAGGGTTGAGACCGTGGAGTTTTCTCTCGAACAGATGAAAGTCGTACAATGCCACGGACTACAGAACAAGGACACCGAGCACCATGCCGACATCATCAACTTGGTGAACAGCAATGCAAGACTTATAGAGCAACGAATGGTTGCAACAACATAAAATCCATATCGGCGGAGCGATGAAAATTCGTTCCGCCACTTTCTTTATATAAGAAAGGCTGCGGCTCGGCAATTTCAAGCGAGCTTGATTGCGCTCGCCTGGCACTTTCTTTCATGAGCCGAGGAGCGGAAAAGAAAGTGGCAAAGAAACCGTCTTTTCCTTATCTGCGATGCTTGAAAGAAACAAAGGACAGCCCCCAATCAAAAGGACTGTCCTTTTTTTATAAAACCTTATACCATGGAGTAAACAAGAGCAGATACTCCATTTTTCTTCTTGGCTCTATGGAAGGCACTATCTTTCCATTCCACCTTTTGAAGTCCATATAGTCACGATAGATGTTCCCATTGTCACTTCTCATTGATATATATACTCGATTTCACGAATTTAAATCAATATATACAAGGTATTCTATTGTCTAAAGTATGCGCATAAGCATTAGCTAAAGCAACTCCCACTTGTGTAATAGAAAAATGACAAGGCAAACTATCCCACCAAACCTGTATTTTTTGTAAATATTTATAATTGTTCCAGTATTCCATAAACTTTTTATTCATAACTTCAGATTTCAAATCTATAGTTTTAAAACTATCAATTGCCTTTTGTAGAATATCTTTCTGTTGTTCGTTTAATGGAATAGAAATTAACGAATTACCTTGATTTAATGTTATGCATGCATCATTTACCATTCTTGGTATATCTAAAATAAAATTGTCAGCATTTAATGGATGCTGAATAAAACAATTCACTGGCAATCCATTACTACTAAACTCATTTTTCAATTTTTGAATATCGTCGGAATCCTTTTTTATTCCACATTCAAAATATTGAGATAGTTTTTCAGGCATAAATTCATTAATTTTTTTAAACGAATTTATGCCATTTATTCCCAAGCGTATAGCTGAAAGCAAATCCAAATGTTCCAACCATTCAGTTCCTGTAGGTAGGTTTTTGTCCATTAGAATTTTACCATACAATGAGTCTAATAATGCCAAACCATTTTCAAGTTTAGGAGCATCTGTATTGATTTGTGCGACAATATGGAAACAAGCTAACCCCCGTAGAGCATCTTCAGAAACTTTATCGACAATTTCTATAGCTTTACTAATACCTAATTTCCGTTCACGCTGATTGCCGTGTTCTGCACGATGAACCAATAACTCCGATAAAACATCATAGTCTTCCTCTTTATCCGATGAAGCTGCAGAAATTTGTGCATTTCTAAGAGTAAATTGAAAATCAGGGTCTGCAAAAACTTTTAAACTTTTATCGTATTCCAACATTTTTGGAATCAATTTATCTTCCAATTTATTTACACGTTCATTTGCAACGGCTATGGCTTCTTTTGTCCAATTTTGACATGCAAGGGCATATTCTTCCTTACAAATAGCTCTTGCTCGCTGTTCATCTATGCCATAATTATTGGTTATATAATTTGTGATATTATTCCCTTGCATTTGGGTTGAATTATCACCTGCTTGTTGTTTCTGATTACTTATTTCCATTCACTACAATATTACCAATTTGACTTTGATTTGAATTATCACCTGCTTGTTGTTTCTGTTTGATTCTGGTTTTCAACCCAACCTTATAACCAACAGAACTACCTATTACTAAACCAATAATAGCACTAACCAAAGAAGTGCCAATTCCACTAAAAATCCACTCCATTATTTTAATATTAATTTTTATTAATCTCATACAAAAAACATGCCCTATTCTAAAGAAATACTACCCAATTAAACTAATGCCACTATGTCAGCACGGCTATGTCAATCTGACACTATCCGTGTCATCCAAATTAAAATATAAGTAAAATTTCTCTATGCGAAATCTTACTTATATTCTTTCTGTATAATAAATCTATTCAAAACAAGAGCAGATACTCCATTTTTCTTCTTCGCTCGATGGAAGGCACTATCTTTCCGTTCCACCTTTTGAAGTCCACATAATCACGATAGATGTTTCTGTTGCCACTTCGCATCTTGGCATACATCCGGCTTTTCATCACCTTTCCACACCCCACATTGTAGGCAAGTGTAGCCAAGAGCAGCGAGTCACGACCGAAGCCACGGAACATGGCGCAGAGCTTTCTGAGGTCAGAGCGCAGCAAGGCATCGGCTTGCCGTTCCGTCATTCTTGGAGAAAACTTCTCGCCAGGTAACAACTTGTGCCCATATCCGACATAAGGATGGTGCTTCGGTCCGTGCAGACCCTCGTACTTCTTGATGCAGGCGACAGCCAACTCAAAACGAGACACATGACAAACTCGCTTTATCGCCCCTTGCGTCTGGGCAGACAAGCTGCCCGACACAAGAAGCAAGGCTAACAATATTATCAACCTCATACGCTACCGAGTTTGTTGGCTCTTCTCGCAAACTCTTCCTCGTCGTCTGTATCGTTGAAACAGAACTCCATTTCGTATGACTTGCCGAAGTTGTCCTCTACAACCACGGTCAGCGTCTGTGTCTCCGTACTTGCCGAAGTGTAGTAAAGACGGAACTTCTCGTTCTCCAACAGATAGCGGTCGTTAGGCTGGAACACCGTTCCGTTCTCCATTCTCAGCGAGCCTTTTCCGTCATGCTGAAAATAGCGGATGGTATATATGGTGCCGTCAAACTTTCCCTCCGCCTTCAACTCGCAGCGGATTTCAATGGTCTGTCCACGCACAAGGTCCTTTGGCACAGGCATCGTCTCCACCTTGAAAGGATACGACTGCTGAATGTCCAGCTCATCGCTGCACGATGAAAGGATTACCGACAAGGCACACACGAAAAGGAATGCCAACACGCTCACTGATTTCTTGATTTTATTGTTCTTCTTCATTGTCTTGATGTTTTTGAATGATTGTTACTTTCTTGTCTTATGGCTCATCAAGTACTCGTTCAAGTCCTTGTAACCTGTGTATAGATGCGAATGGTCAATGACCTTATCGCCATATCGCTTTTGCAGTTCGGCACAAGCATTCTCGCCTGCCTCGTCATTGTCCAAGTGACAGTACACTTGTGCATAGCCATCCAAAAGATGATGCACCTTTTGCATATTAGCCACCGAGTTGAGGACAATATGATCCTCACCACGACCTATGCCGAGAATTACGGCAGAGAGGAAATCCATAAAACCCTCGTACAAATGGCAGACGTTGCTGTTCCTGCCAATGAGAGTGACGTCCTTTGGCGACACGCAACCTTTGAAGAAGCGGTTGCGTATCTCGTAGCCACCGCTGTTGTTCTTGAAACCGACAGCAAAGAACTGCTTGCCATTATATCGGTATTCCACCTGACAGCAGAAACGGCTCGCCACGTCAGCCGATATGCCACGCTCACGCAAGTACTGCCTGAGAGCAGGATGACCCAAAGGCTTTTCCACAATATCACTAAAGGGATTGCCTTTCGCCTTCACAGCCTTTTCCGCTATTCTTTGATGATGCGGAAACGATGTCGGGAAGCTGCCACCAAGCGTTTCAGATATGAACTTGGCTTGTGCCACAAACTCATTGCTGTTGATGAACTCCCCTGCGAGGTTGAAGATGTCACCACCTCTGGCAACGCCATAGTCATACCAGACATTCTTGTCCGTTGATACCCGAAGCGAAGGATTGCGGTCGTTGCGGTATGGCGCATGATACCAAAGTCCCGAAGCCTTGTGCTTGACAGGCTCAATGCCGAGAACATAGAGAAAGTCCACGATAGGCACTTGCTTGATTTCATTGATGTCCATAGGCTCACTGTTTTAGTTGATGATGAACTTCATGCCGATGCCAAACTGCGTATGGAAATGTCCCGTGCTGTTGCCCCAAACAAGCCTTTCCTTAACGGAAGCGGTCAAAGCTATTGCATCCGACAGGTATATTTCCGTTTCCAATGCCACGGCACCGCCATATATAAACGCTCCCTTGTTCTGCAAGGTCGCTCCGTCCGACATGGTTCTCTTGCCCCAGTTTACGGACTCATAGCCAGCCAGTGCCGTACCTCCGATATAGAACAGCACTGTCTTGCTGTTGTCGGAAAGGAAGTTATAGGAATAACCGAACTCGCCTGTCATTTGCGCTATAGGAACCGAGGTGTCGCGGTAAGGCTGATGTACTTGCAGGTATTCCGCTCCATACGTCCACTTGTCACCACCCTTGGTATAACTCGAAAATCCAAGTCCTGCGTAATAGCCAGCCTTGCAGGACTTCTTGCCGTTATATACTCCGTCAGCCATGCCGACCTTCACCTCAATGCCTTGCATCTGAGGAAGGCATCGTTGGGCGAATGCCTGCCCTGCGGTGAGGGCAAGCATTGCCATGATTGCAATGTTTCTTCTTTTCATCCGTTACTTCACGCTAAGTTCGTTGATTGTCAAAGCTCGCACCAAGTCGCTGTTCTCCACGACAAACGACTGATGGCGACCGCCTTCCTTTTCGTTCATCTCCACGACAAGCTCCTTGTCGTCAGGAATGGTGAACTTCGGTAAGCAGAACACCGTCTGCTCCGTTTTCTTGCCAGCCACACGCACCACATAGTTGTAGGCACGAACAGGAAGAAGCACTTGTTCCTGAATGGCGGTTCTTTTTGCCACCTTCTTGTCAACAACCTTGAATGTGATATAGTCCACGTCAAACGGCACGTTGCTCTGGTTCTTGATTTCCGTGTGGAAATACAGCAAGTCGCTGTGTACATAGATGCCCTTCAAAAGGTACTGGATTCCGAAACGCTTGCTGCCGATGTGCTTCACCTTGCGCTTGTTCTCCTTGTGGATGGACTTCATGATGAGGTGTACCAGCATGGGACTTTCCTTGCCCAACTCCTTGAGATAAATCTCCTGCGCATTGTTCGGGCGGTTCACCGCCTCACCGTCATGGATGAAGTCAGCCATCTCGATATTGAGCATAAGCGGTTCCTTGGCATACTTTACATTGAAGGTGTAGAATGAGCCATCCTCCGTGATGACGCTCATATTGGTCTCTTTCTTGAAGTTCTTCACGGCTGCTTTTACACGGATAACATTCTCCGCACCGTCCGCCTTGCCAGCTATCAAATCCTCTGAACCCAAGTCAACGTACTTGACAGAGGCAGGAAAAAGAATATGAACCGTCTTGTCATAAGTCACTTCCAAACCATGAGGTGGAATCATGCGGTCGAAGGTCAGCTTCTTGGTCAAGCCGTGATAGAGGTTGCTGTTCTCTTCCTTCTGCGGATACACCTCCTTGGTCAAGGTCAGTTTCTCTTCCTGGTCGGAAGAAACATTGCTTACTTGCTCAGTCTTTACAGACTTCTGCGCTTTTTTCTTGCCTGTCTTCTGCGCTGATGCAGTGCAGGCTACGCCCAGCATAATGGCGAACATGATTGTTGTCTTTTTCATTTTGGTTTGCTTTTAATTAAACTTTTGGATTAAGTGGTATAAATGTTGTTGCCTTTCGGCTAATCTTCCTCTTGGTAGAGCATGACCCTGTAGCCAGCCTTCAGGTGTATCTTGACGGTACGCATCTTCTTGGAGATATACTGCGACACGCCTTGCATGACACCTTTTCCCAAGTCGGAGGCAAGTTGTGCCCCGGCATTGGAGGAAAGGTTGATGCTGCTGTTCAGCGAGCTTCCCATGTTGGCACCGACTTCCTTGGCTGCGTCAACCTCCATCGACTTCGGGATGAAGATGCCCTCCTGACCGTCATTGTCATAGACGGCAAGCTCAATCGGGATAATCATGCCGTTGTGCTCAATGGACTTCAAGGCTATGGAAAGCCTTTCGCCTTGCAATCGTGCCACTCCGACAATGACAGAATTTCGTGGTATCTCCCTATTGCCGACACGCATGGCTTCCAGCAGTCTCAACCTTACTGCCTGTCCGTCCGTTATGGTCTGGTTGCCGTGGATGCAGGCAGAAATCGTGTTTTTGTCGGAAACACCACCTCTTCCGATGGCGGTATTGAACCTTGCCGAAGCCTTTTCCGAGTAAGAGGCGACAAACTCCCCGTTACTCATGGGGCGGTTCAAGGACGAAACTACACGCCTTTGCACTTGCCTTACAGGGGAAAACTTGGCTTTCTTGCCCTTGGTGACAGCTTCCTTGTTTTCCTCTGTTGCAGTTTCTGCAGATGAAGGACTTGCCGCATTGGCATTTCCACCAGGCATGTACTTTGCCGCAAGTTGATAGGACTTCTCCATAAGGGCGACTTGCTCGTCCATATTGGAACGCTTGTTTTCCTGCTGCATCATGCTTGCCTCCAGCTCATCAAGACGTTTCCTCAACTCAGCATCTTCGCTGCTTCCCCCTTGTTGTGGCTGTTCATAAAAACCGCCCAAGGTCGTGTTCAAGGTTCGGTATGCCTCGGCAGACGAGCGGATGGCATCCGCCTCCTGTCTTTCCGCTTTTGTTGGCTGCTGCCCAGACTGCATCAGGTCAAAGTCCTTTTCTTGCCGTGTAGCAGTCGAATCAATGCCTGGCATGTACTCACCAAGAGAGTTCATTGCTCTGCTTTTTTCCTTTTGCTTATTGGCAAGATCCTCCTTGGAGTATGCCTTGCGCTTGTCCGCCTCCACATCTGTCTTCTCCGCATCGGGCATTTCCATGTTGAATCCCTTGCTGCCTTTCTCACCCTCTGATGCAGACGGCTTGAAGATGAGCCATAACACCAATGCGCAGACGAGACACATGCACGGTATGGCAATCATCTTGTTACGCTTGATACGCTGTTCCTCTGTCAAAGGCTTCTTTTCCTTTGGAGCCTTATCCGGCTCCACCTTGTCATTCTTCTCCTTCTCCATGTATCAATTCATTTCGGTTGGTCACTTGCTGCCCCTTGTCGGTGGGCAACTTTACACTCTCAATATGCTCAACATCTATATTAGAGGTCTTGCCGTTTCCAAAGTTGATGATGGCTGAACCTATCATGTAAAGGCTACAGAGGGCAAACAAGCCGAACATGACAAGCACGACTTTCAGTCTCACCCTTGGCGGAAGGGAATCCAGCCTGTCACGCAGTCTTCCCTTCATACCATTCACCTTTTCTTGGATTGTCTTAATCGGATTTTCCATTCTTGCTATTTTTATCGTTCTACTGTACTGATGTCCCTGTTCTCCACAATGGTGAAACCTTCAATGGTAAAACCATTCGGGTTATCATCGGAGCGTGTGGCGTTCACCAACCTGCATACGGTGACAAGACTTCTCTCCGTCACATTGCTCTCTCGGAGTATCACCTGCCGTGCGTAGGTCTTGGCTTGATAAGGGTAGTTATCAAAATTACAGACCACGCTGTCAACTTGCAGCGACTGGTTGATGTTTCCTGCAATGAGTCGGTTATAAAAACCTTTCTCCGCAAAGTCCTGGTAATAGTTGTATGCGCTCTTGTCTGCCAGCAGCAAGGCTCGTTTCACGTTGTGCTCGATGGCACTCTTTTCGGGAGATAGCGTAAAGAACAGCTCATGAAAGCGTCTCACGTGTTCCCTTGCCTCGGCAGGTCTATTCTGTGATAGGTCTTGCGAGAGGGCGAGCATCAGCGACTTGCCTCCATCAAGGACGTATATCTTCTCGCGCTGCTTCTCCGCAAATCTGAATGCGAACACCACCGAGCATATTGCAACAACAGCGCAACCGATGACGAGGACGATGCAGAACAGGCGTATCTGTCTGAACGAGGTCTCGATATTCTTCAATGACTTGAATTCCATTTTTCTTTTCGTTGTATTGTTCATGAATGACTATATTTTCTTAAATCCGCTCTTGATGAGCCTTCCGGCACGTCCTGCCACATTTCCAGCCGTTGCTCCTGCGATGCTTCCGCCCAGTGAGCCTGCCGTGTTCACGTTCCGGTTGTAGTTGCCGATGCCACCACCTGCCTGTATGATCCATCCCGCCACGGTCGGTATGGTGAAGTAACCTATGATTCCGATGATGAGGAAAACGATGTAAACACCGTTGCTTGCCTCAATGGAAAAGTTCGGGTCGTTCTGCAATGCCTCGATGTCGTTTTGCAGCATCAGCACCTGTATCTTGGCAAGGATTGTACTGAACAAGTCCGAAACGGGTAGCCAGAGATAAATCTGTATGTACCTGCAGAACCATTGCGTCAGCGTGGACTGGAATCCGTCCCATACCGATATGGCGAAACAAAGCGGTCCGAGGATGGACAGGACGATGAGGAAGAATGTCCTCAGCACGTCTATGACCAGTGCAGCGGCTTGGAACAGCAGCTCCAGCAGTTCACGGAAGAAATCACGGATGCTCTTCTTCATGCTGTACATGCCACGCTCCACATACATTCCTGCCATTGTCACCACGTCGCCGGGTGACCAGCCGAGTTCGTCAAGCTGCTTGTCAAACTCCTCGTTGCTCACAAGGTATGCGGTTTCCGGATTGCGTTTCATCGCCTCATACTCCAACTTGTCTTTCTGCGCCCGGTATTCATTCATGTCGAAGGTCTGTGTCTCCAGCATGGAATGTGTACCTTGCACAATGGGACTCATCACGCTGTTGAGCGTACCGAGCACGATGGTCGGGAAGAACATGATGGCAAGTCCGATGGCAAACGGACGGAGCAGCGGAAATACGTCTATCGGCTCTGCCCTTGACAGTGACTGCCAAACCCTCAGGGCGACATAGAACAGGGCCCCAAGTCCTGCAAGTCCCTTGGCGATGTCCGTCATGTCGGAACACAACGGCATCATCTCGTCATACAGGGAACGCAGTATCTGGTGAAGATTCTCGAAATCCATAGGCTACCAGTATTTCTCGTTTGACTTGCCGTAGAGTCCCATGATGCGGTCGAGGTCGTTTTTCTTCTTGGCACGCAGATAACTCACGGAAATGTTCTTGTTGGTGTAGTAGCTTACGAGATTGCGATAACGCTTCATCTTCGAGTAGCAGCGTTCCACCACGTCCATTCGCTCCTTGTCCGTCATGGAAAGGGTCGTGATGTTCACCACGTTCTTCAACTCCGTCAGCACATCGTTGCTTTCCTCCAGCAGTTTGGTGTAGCCGAAGCCGATGGCGGAGAGTTCCTCCACGGAAAAATTGTCATCGTGCATCATCTTCTGGTAGTTGTTGATGTAGATGTCCGTGATGTCACCCACCATGAGGATGGTCTGCTGCACCTTGCGTGCGTCCTTGACGAGGTTGTTCACCGACTTCAGCGCATCGTAGTACTTCTTGCCCTGCTCGTAAATCTTCACGGTCTCCTTGAAGTTGTTGATCATGTTCTGAGCCGTCGAAGATGTGTGGACGATGTTGTTGGACGAGTTGATGATACTCTGCGCAATGTTGGTAGGATCTATGACAGACCACTGTGCGCTTGCCCTTCCCACCATCAGCAGGAACAGGCAGATTGTCATGATTACTTTTGTTCTCATTTTACTTTTGGATTAAGTGGATAATGAATTTCATTTGTTCTCTTGTTTGTCCTCTGCAAACTGTCGGATGGCGGCTTCCATGTCGCCACCGAGTTTCTCCGCCAATGCCCTTACCTCCAGTTTCTCACTTTCCTCAGTCGTATAGGCGAGATATTCCTGCGTGGACACCTCTGTGGCATATACTGCCGACTGCGTTCCGCCAAGTCCTATCCATACTTCCTTGTAGAGACGTGACGGGTCGTTGGACTGGTTGATGGAGAGAATCTGCGACTTCTCCTTTTCCGTCAATCCGAGCAATGACTGTATCTGCTCGAACTTGTTCATGAACTTCCTCTGGTCAAGGAGTATCTTGCAATCTGAGTTGTTGATGATACTGTCCTTCACGATAGCGGAGGATATGATGTCCTCTACTTCCTGGGTTACCACAACCGCCTCACCGAAGAACTTTCTGACCGTCTTATAGAGATACTTGATATAGGACGCCATATTTGCCGAAGCTATCGCTTTCCATGCTTCTTCTATCACTATCATCTTGCGGATGCCTTTCAGGCGGCGCATCTTGTTGATGAACAGCTCCATGATGATGATGGTCGTGACTGGGAACAAAATTGGATGATGTAGGCTAAGCACCCAGCGCCTTGCCATATTACTATGGTAGGTTTCCAAATGCTCGCCCCCGAACCGGACTTACACATTTCGGCGTATCCGGCTCTCCATTAATTCTATCAGTCTATACTACCGTAATGGACTTTCTTATGGCAGCTACGACATAAAGCTATCGTCTTACGCTTGCGTGCAATCATGTGGCGTTCCCAATCTTCCTTTCCTTGAAGGTCTTTGAGTTTTCTCACATGGTGCATATCAAGTTTTACGTTTTCCTTTCCACACAATTCACAACGGTTTGCCTTTAATCTGTCGATAAGACTTGTTCCGTGGTAAAAGTATTGAACAGGTAATCTGTCATAGCAATCTCCATATTCTTGTTTCTTACGCTTGAACCCATCGTGGTAAAACTGCCTCTTTAAGGTTTGTCCTTTTCTGTTCTTATAGCTTACTGTGAACACTCCGTCTTTCTTGTATTTCTTGCAGATTTGCACTACAGAACTTCTATACTTGGACGCATAGGTTTTGTACATGCTATACTCCATGATATACTTGAATGTATGAAGCGAATGACAATTGTTTGCTATTGAATAGAAGTTATAGATACCTCTTATTTCAGCATTGTATCTTTCCAAGATTTCCAAGTCATCACTGTTGATGAGATATGGTCGGTGCTTAGGTTTGTAAAACTCCTTTCCATTGTGCATCTTTATCTCCAATGCACCATAGTCAAGAAGTTTCTTTCTAATCACTTGCGTTGGCATCTTCAAGTACACCTTATTATTAAAGGGTCTTGTCAATCTGCCAGCCTTGTTTCTCTTGGTCAATACAGATTTGCGGATATAGATTTCATAGCCGAGGAACTTTGCAGACTTTCTTCCATGTGTAATGAGTGTCTTCTCATCTGAAAGTTCAAGCGAAAGCTTCTCGGCAAGGAACTTTTTGATGTCCTGCTTGATGGCTTCCGCCTCTTTCTTTGTTCCAATGACAGCACACAGAAAATCATCTGCATACCGTACATATTTTAGGCGTCTGAAATTTGCATCCATATCCACACCACAAGGAATTTTTGCTCTTTCCTTATCAAAGTGTTTTATTTCTTTGACTATAGATTTGCGCTCTTCCCTGTCTGTTACCGCTTTGAGTTTCAACACTGCACGACTTTTGCCGTACTCAAATTTCACCCTTTCGGGATTGTCTGCTCTTTCCTTGCCCTTGTTGAATTTTTGGATGTATTCACGCATATAAGTGTCAAGTTGGTCAAGGTAGATGTTTGCCAATATCGGGCTGATTATTCCACCTTGTGGCGTGCCACTATATGTTTTGTTGAATACCCAATTTTCAATAAATCCCGCATTGAGGAACTTGCGTATCAATCGAAGAAAACGCTCATCGTCAATTCGCTTCCTTAAAATGTCTATCAATGTGTTATGATTGATATTGTCAAAGAAGCCTTTGATGTCCCCTTCTATGAACCAACGTGTCCCATTGAATGACTTTTGAATTTGTTGCAAGGCTGTATGACAACTTCGCTTGGGTCTAAAACCATGGGAATTGTTGTCAAAGCTACCTTCATATATCGCTTCCAAAATCATTCTGACAACTTCTTGCAGAAGTTTGTCGTTGAATGTGGGTATGCCAAGAGGTCGTTTCTTCCCATTCTTCTTGGGAATATAAACTCTCCTTGACGGTATGGGCTGATATGACTCGTCTTTCAACGAAATTATCAGTTTTTCAATGCGTGATATACTCATGTGGTCAATGGTGGCGTTGTCTGCCCCCTTGGTCATGTTACCCTCCTTTGCATAAATGCGCTGATAGGCAGCATAGTACATCTGTTCATTGAAGAGCAGGCGGTAAAGCCGCTCAAATTTATAGTTCGGTTGTCGGCTGTGTATAGCCAGACTGTTTAATACTCTTTCTGAATTTCTCATAATGTCTCACACATTTTTCATTAATTGTATTAAAAGAATTAACTGCCTCCCTTTGCCATGTGCAGGTCATTATCCTGCTCGGACTACTACGGAGGCTCCGTTGCCTTGTCAGATATTCAGAGGTCTGCACCTCATAGCCTTACAAGTGGCTTTCCGATTTAGGCAATCCCCGTTTGCTTGCATAATAACTCTTGCCTGATAGACAGGAGGATATGACTTTCGTCCTTTTCTGCTTATTGCAGATGCGTCGTGACAAGTACATGCTCTATTCTCCTCAAAGACTGGAAAATGAGTGTCACGATACAACGAGTTTAGCTATCTTACGTTGCAGGTACGCGCAGATACCGCTTGGACTATCATTCAATCAGTATAGATTTTATCCTTTGTCTATCTTTTCATCCCACCATTCAGTCGCAATCTGATAGCTGATTGACTTATGGATTTCCTACATGCTACACTCCCCATCGTCTTTCGTTGAATGGATAAGTAGGCGGATGATAGGTCTTTTCAATGTACACTTGCCTAATTCCTTGCTAATGGAATAGTTATTTATGCAGCCTTGACGGGCGCACCCTTGATGGCGTCAATCTCGAAAACGATGAACCGCTTGTGCAGCAGGTCAAGCTCCTTGTCTGAGTTAAGCAGATAGTCGTACTCACCACCCTTGTAGTAAGGTTCCAGCACGTTGAGAAATCCGTCTATATCAAAATCTTTCTCACGGACTTTCTTTTCTTCCAGCACCTTGCGGTATTCCGTTCCCACAAACTCATAGAAAGTGTTGAAGCACGGAATGATGTCGCTTTCCTCTTTCAGTTTACCGATGTAGAGTGACACGGCATTCGACAATGCGACCTCTTCCGCTCGTGTGGCAGGCTCGTTGTCCTTCTTCCAAAGAGTCAGGAGCAATGTCTTGATGCTCTCTCGCTTCTCGATGTCAAAGACCTTATCCTCGGTGAAGAACGGATTGAATGAGATGGGACTCTCATCCGTATAGGTATAGTAGATACCGTCCTTTCCGCCTGTCTTTCTGTTGATCATCTCGCAGAGTCCCTGGTAGGAATTTCCCGTATCGACCAAGACCACATGCGTGCCTTGTTCATAATACTGTCTGACGAGGTGGTTCATGAAGAACGACTTTCCGCTTCCCGATGGTCCGAGCACGAACTTGTTGCGGTTAGTTGTCACGCCTTTCCTCATCGGCAGGTCGGAGATGTCAATGTGCAGCGGCTTGCCACTGATGCGGTCTGCCATCTTGATTCCGAACGGCGAGGGAGAATCCATATAGTTGGTTTCCTCCGTGAAGAGGCACACTGACTGCTCAATGAAGGTATGGAAACTCTCCTCTGACGGGAAATCACCCTCGTTGCCGGGTATCGCAGCCCAGAAGAGTGTCGGACAATCCACTGTATTGTGGCGTGGCACACATTCCATGCTTGCCAACTGACTGCCTACATCATTGCGTAGGTGCTTCAACTCCTCTATATCCTCGCCCCATGCCAGGACATTGAAATGGGCACGGACAGACTGCAAGCCTTGTGAGTGAGCATCGTTCAGATACTCGTCAATCCATTCCTTGTTGATGGCGTTCTGTCGGCTGTACCTTGACAGCGAGTGCATGTTACGGGCGGTTTTCTCGAACTTCTGCAAGGTCTCGTCACTGTTGTCTATGAATACATACTGGTTATAGATATGGTTGCAGGACAACAGCAAGCCAACTGGAGCGGCAAAGGACAGTCGGCAGTCACTTCGGTCAGTGGACAATCGCTCAAAGCGGTTGTCCGTAGATACTTCCGTTGGCAGGTCTTCCGTTTGCGACAAGGTATGCAGACAAAGATGTTTGTTACCGATACGCATACCTCGTGCAGACAATTCCATATCCTCCAAACATTGCACGTTCTCCGTGGAGAGCGAGAGGTACTTGCCTACAAGTCCCGTTGTTCGTTCCGTGCCTGTGATTTCATCATCAGCCAACTTTCGCAATGATATATAACCGGAGTCGTTGATGATTCTTGCGAACTGCTCCACGGCATCGAGGAATCTTGCGACCGTTTCCTTGTCCTTGATTTCCTTGGGAATGATATGCCCACGGCACAAAGTGGAAAAATTGCTTTGGTGTGCCATACGCTCCTTGGTGGTCTTGGTGAGGAACAGGTAACACTGATGATGCAGGTAAGGACGTTCATTGAAGTGTCTCTCGTAGCTCTTTGACAGAAAGCTCATGTCGCTATTCTGCATGTCTGGAGCATAGCTCTCTTTCACGAACCAGTCCTGCTTGTGGACAATGCTGTAGTCGGGCAGCACCTTGATAGCCTTGCACCATGCGGCATGTACCGACTCATACTCCTGCGATGTTACCGTGAAGATTCCGGGGAGCGTCACCTCGTAGGCGACCGTGATGTCGCCCTCCTTGGAGATAATGCAGCCTTGCTCCACGGCAAGCAACGGGAACTTGCTTTCAAGGGTGCTTGATTTTCTGATATTTCTCATTCTTCTTTCTTTTTATGTTTGAACATTCGGTTTGTTTTCCTTCGGTTGAGGATATAGCGTGGATGGCTCTTGGCGGCAAGGAGCTTCATCAGTCCATGCTCTCCGTACTTGTTGTTCAGGTGGAATGTTCCCCATACAAGCAATGATCCGAGCGTGAGACCCAAGCCGATGCAGACCAGTTGGTCCGCACCTGCCATATAGAGGACGACCACAAGGAAGAAGACGGCAAGCAGTCCACCTGCGAAGATGAAGAGGTACTGTGCCTTCAGTCCCTTGAACTCAACCGAATGACCGATGCCCTTGTTGATTGGGTAGCCAGCCATAAGTCTTATACCTTATTATATTATAGGAAGAATGAGCGGAGGATGGTTGCGCTCACGATGAGGAAGATGCAGGCTCCGAACCAGCTTGCGGCAGTCTTGCTCGTGTCGGGGTCGCCAGATGAGAACTTGCCATACACCTTGATGCCTCCGATGAGACCTACCACGGCACCGATGGCGTAGATGAGTTTCGTTCCTGGATCGAAATAGGAGGTCACCATACTTGTTGCCTCGTTGATACCTGCAAGTCCGTTGCCTTGCGCGAATGTCTGTGATACGGCTGCGACAATCATCGCAGCAAGAAGAATGATTCTGTTTTTCTTGTTCATAAATCGTTTTTTTTCTGTGCCTTGGGGATTGGATGATCCCGTTTGGCGATTGATACTTTTGTTTACTAATGCGGCATAATGCCGACTTGTGGATTCAGTGGCGAGCTGAGATTTTAGCCGTAGTCTTTCTTTTTCATTGGTGTACTTTAAAATTATTGTTAGAGGCGATATGCCTTGAGTCCCTCATCAAATGCAGCCTTGATTTCGGCAGCATGGATAGCAAAATGCTCGTTGATGATGTTGTCTATGAAACTTGCTACAGTAGCCTGTCCTTTACCAACCACATTCACAAACTTCATAATGCGCTCATGTGTCTCTTCTTTGATGCATACCTGTTTACCATTTCTTGCGGTAAAATCAGCTTTGGACATAAACTTGTCTATATACCCAACTTTCTTTTCTGCTTGGGATGACACTGTTACATTTACAGTGGACTGAATACTGATGTATTCCTTTGTCACACCATTCTTTCTTTTTCTGTTTCTTTCCATTGTTCTCTAAATTTTATTGTTATACAAAATCGAGGATATTGAAGTCCTCTATGCTATCTGGCACTTTAAACTCCTTCTTTGGCTTGGACGTTTCTTCTATCTTGTGAGTTTGCAGGTAGAAGGTGACAAAATCATGAATGTTTTTCTTGCACTCCTTGCTGTTCTCCATGAATTTCTCATAGAATTGGTTACCATCCATCTCGTGGAAGACCTTTCCTGCATGTCGTTTCTCCTTGTCCGTAGCTTTTGAAGCCTTGACCGTCTTCACGGCTGTATCTATGTCCTCAAAACTTGTTCCTTTTGCTTGCGGTACATCGGCATCGTCCTCATCGTCTGAATACTTCACACCGACATCTTCTATGCGGACATTTGTAAACACATCATCCAGTAGTTCATCAGGAATCCTTGCCGTGTTCTTTGGTGGATCCTCGAATGTCACGTCATTCTCAGACACAGGCTCTGACTCAGTTTGCTTCTGTACCGTTTCTTCTTTCTTTCGCAGTTGGGACACTTTGAAAAGGCTTTTGCCTACAAGTGCCATCGGGTCGATGGGTGGCTTTTCCTCTTCTTCCTTATTGTTCGCAACTTCAAGGAGCAACTTGTTGTAAAAATAGATAGTCCAGACATTGAATGCAACCAAAACTATCATGAATATACTTTCCATTGTCATGCTTATTCCTTTTTATGTGTCATACATTCCAGTCATCTATCTCTTTTCTCAGCAAGCCGTTGATTTCTTCCTGGTTCTCTTCAAGATGTCTCTCAAGAATAAGGTCGATATAACCACCAACTGTCAACTCATGCTTTGCGAGCACACTGACAATCCTCGAAATTCTCTTGTGTATCTCACGACTGATATAAACGCATTGACGAGTCTTTATCTCGTTTCGTTTGAGAAATGCAGCATCATAACTTTCAGAAGAAACCTTGGATGGCTTGCGTGGGGCTGCAGGCTTATCCATCTGTGAACGTGGATTTTTCTTTTCACCCTCTTCTTTCTCTTCGGTATCCTTCACTGGGTTTTGGGAAGCTCCGTCAAGAATGGATGCCGTTGTCGTGCCAATCTTGCTCTTGCCAATAGAGGCAATGAGCAGATTTTCATCTATTGCGTCAGTGTTGATTTTTCTGCTTACCATAGGCTCATGTCTTTATGATTTCACAAATCTCGTCGGACAACTCCTTGATGCCACTCCCTCGCAACAGGTTTGGGTCTGATGGAAAGATGGTGGAACGGAACACTGCCTTTCTGTTCTCCGACAGCTCTCTTCTGAAACGTTTGCTGTCTGGCAGTCGTGTGTTGAGAACCGAATAGTCGAGAGACTTGAACATACCTTCATATACATCATACAAACTCGTTCGTTCTCGTTTGTCAACCATTGTCCAAAAGAAAGCAAGTTTCTTGGTGACCGACCAACCCTGTGTCAAAAAGTTGTCGTGGAACAACTGCATGAAGCTCATTGCACTTTCTACAACAAAGCGGTCTGCGCTGACGGGTACAAAGATGTAATCCATCTGAGACAAGGTCTTCATGACGCCCTCACTTTTGATAGTCCCAGGCATGTCAAAGAAGATGAAGTCAAGTTTAACCTCTGTTTCATTCAACACTGTCTCTGCGTCGTCAAGCGCATTGACTGCATTGCTTCTCGTTACGCTGAAGGACTTCTTGCCCAGCTTTTTGAAATGCTCACAGGCTTGCGCCTTGAAATAGTCGCTGCTTTTGATGAGTTCCAGTTCCTCGTCTCGCAGGTCTGCAAGGTTGTATTGTGGCTCGTCACAATCTATGACCGCCACATTGTAGCCCTTGACATTGTGAAAGTAGTTGGCTACAAGAGCCGTGATGGTGGACTTTCCTATTCCACCTTTCTGTGTCGCGAATGCAACAAATCTTGTTTTACTCATATCTTTAACTTTTTAAATTGTTGATAACTCACTTCTATAATATTCTGCCAATTTAACGATGTGGACACATAAGAGTCCATGTCTATAATTCATTGCTTCATTATGGAGACCTTGAACCATTGCAATGCTTTATCATTTCCATACGACAGTACGACAGTGAATCAGTAAGTCTGTACGTCAGTAGCGCATCATTGATGCAAGGCGATACTGCAATAATGACAGATTTATTCACTTCTACAAATGCTTGTTTCACCATATTTTCAAATCATTAGTTCGATGTTTACGGCTGCAAAGTAACAACGAAAAATCCGAAAAACAATGGTTTTCAAATCCTGTGGCGGCATGTTGCCGATAGTTGCAGTGGTTGTCTGGGGTGCATCTGTTCCAAGGGCGCTTTTTTAGCCGTAATTTTGCACCCGAAAGGTAAAGCGATGGATAGCGCATCCATATCGTTCCGAGAAGAACTAAGGCTTGATGCTCCGCAAAGGACAGGATTTCCCGAACAGCTTCCATTCGGGATGGGACGGCTTCTTACTAAGGCTAACTTCAATCCACCCTAAGCGGATTTTTATGTCCTCAAAGACATAGCAAGGTATGTTTTGAGTTACTCAAAACCTTTGGAGTTACTCTCCAAAGACCTTGCCCTTCCGGGTTGGTAGCCTCTCCGAAGTCGGGCTCCCCATGTTCCAATCTGACGATAGTTTGTGCAATTCCATTATTGCCGCATGTACCACTTAATCCATTTAATATGAACACAGAAAGAAAACGAGGGGGACGAATCCCCAAGCTGAACCCGAAGTCGCACCATGTGATGCTTCGGTTCGACGATGACGAATGGATGAAATTCCTCGTCATGTATGAGCAGACTGATGTGAAGGCGAAGGCAGTCTTTGCCAAGGCACGCATCTTCGGCGAGCCGTTCAAGGTGTTGCGTGAGGATAAGACACTGGTGGAATACTACACCAGGCTTTCCTCGTTTCACTCGCAGTACCGAATGATTGGCAACAACTACAACCAGGTTGTTAAGGAACTCCGTTGTCATTTCTCAGAGAAAAAGGCGATGGCTTTGCTCTATAAGTTGGAGAATTGCACCAGGGAACTGGTCTCTCTTACCCGTGAGATTGTTGAACTAACCCATAAGTTTGAGGAAAGATGGTCGCAAAGATAAGTTTCGGAAGTTCATTGTATGGCGCACTGGCATACAATGGTGAGAAGATTAACAAGGAAGAAGGAAAACTCTTAGCTACAAACAAGATCTTCGATGATTGTTCGGGAAAGACGAGCATCGCCAATGCCTTGCGTGATTTCCAGCGATACCTTTCTCCGCATATCAGAACGGAAAAGCCTGTCGTGCATATCTCCCTGAATCCGCATCCTGATGATGTGCTGACGGATATGGACATGGAGAACATCGCACGGGAATACTTGGAGCGCATGGGATATGGCAACCAGCCATACATGGTTTACAAGCATGAGGACATTGACCGTCACCACATGCACATCGTGACCATCCGGGTGGATGAGAACGGCAAATGCTTGGACAGTCGATATAATTACCACAGGAGCAAGGCTATCACTCGTGACTTGGAGGAGAAGTACAATCTCCACAAGGCGGACCGCAAGCAACGCCAGGCAGACAATCCACTTCGTAAGGTGGATGTAAGCCAAGGCAATGTGAAGAAGCAGGTTGCCAACACTGTGAAATCACTCTGCGCCACCTACAGGTTCCAGTCCTTAGGCGAATACCGTGCACTTCTCTCCTTATATAATATATCCTTGGAGGAAGTCAGAGGCGAAGTTGGCGGTCGTGAGTATCATGGTTTTGTCTATTCTGCCACGGACGGACAGGGTAATAAGGTTGGAAATTCTTTCAAGGCTTCCAAGATTGATAAATCTGTCGGTATAGAGGCGATAGAAAAGCGGTTCGCTTATTCTGCCAAGAAGTTCAAGGAGGAAAAGAAACTCTCCGAGATGACCCGTCATAGTGTGGAAGCTGTCTTGAAGCAGACGTACCATAAGGATAAGTTCGTTGAGTTGCTGAAAGCAAAGGGCATTGATGTTGTTTTCCGACATACAGCTGACGGCCGTATCTACGGAGCAACATTCATTGACCACCGCACCCAAAGCGTGTTCAATGGTTCAAGGCTTGGAACGAATCTTTCTGCCAATGCCCTGCAGGAGCACTTCACCTTGCCTTGCGAGAATGTGCAGCCGATACCGCTTACCATCCCGAAGGAAGATGGCACAATGCCGGAACAGGAATATCATGGTTCTGGCTTGTTCGATGAGTACGGCAGCGGTCTTGGACTTATGGCAGGGAATGGTTCTTCCAACGAGGCACAGGAAGCAGCATTCGATAGAGAGTTACGCAGAAAGAAAAAGAAGCGAAAAGGGAGAAACCTTTAATCGTATTATCAAGGTATAACTTCAAAACAGAAAAACAATGGCACAAGAAGACGATTTGAGAGCATTGGGGAAAATTATGGATTTTCTCCGTGCCGTGAGTATAATTCTCGCTATTATGAATGTATATTGGTATTGCTACGAGGCAATGCACATGTGGGGAGTGACAATCGGGGTTGTTGACAGAATCCTGATCAACTTCAACCGTACAGGCGGTTTATTCCATTCCATCCTCTATACCAAGCTGTTTTCGCTTCTGCTCCTGGCACTCTCATGTCTGGGAACCAAAGGCGTAAAGGCAGAAAAGATGAGTTGGAACAGGATTTCTACAGTTCTTGTCGTGGGCTTCTGCCTATTCTTCCTCAACTGGTGGATATTATTGTTGCCTATATCTTATTTGGGCAATGCCACGCTGTACATCTTTACAATGACAGCAGGTTATATCTGCCTGTTGATGGGAGGACTTTGGATGAGCAGACTCTTGAAACACAACCTCATGGAGGATGTGTTCAATAATGAGAACGAGAGTTTCATGCAGGAGACTAAACTCATGGAGAACGAGTATTCCGTCAATCTGCCAACACGATTCTATTACAAGAAGAAATGGCAGAGAGGATGGATCAACGTGGTCAATCCGTTCCGAGCGACCATCGTGTTAGGTACACCGGGTAGTGGTAAATCCTTTGCTGTAGTGAACAACTACATCAAACAGCAGATAGAGAAGGGGTATTCAATGTATATCTATGATTTCAAGTTTCCCGACCTTTCGACGATTGCCTACAATCACATGATGAACCATCAGAATGGATATAAGGTCAAGCCCCAGTTCTATGTCATCAACTTTGACGATCCTCGCAGAAGTCATCGCTGCAATCCGATTCACCCGGATTTCATGAGTGATATTTCCGATGCTTACGAAAGTGCATATACAATAATGCTCAACCTCAATAAGACGTGGGTTCAGAAGCAGGGCGACTTCTTTGTGGAAAGTCCGATTATCCTCTTTGCAGCTATCATCTGGTATTTGCGCATCTATAAAAACGGAAAGTATTGTACCTTTCCCCATGCCATCGAATTGCTTAACCGCAGATACGAGGATGTCTTTCCGATTCTGACGAGCTATCCCGAACTTGAAAATTACCTTTCTCCATTCATGGATGCATGGCAAGGTGGGGCAATGGAGCAGTTGGCGGGGCAGATTGCAAGCGCAAAGATTCCGCTGTCACGAATGATCTCACCACAACTCTATTGGGTGATGTCCGCAAGCGAGTTTACACTCGACATCAACAATCCCGAAGAACCGAAGATTCTATGTGTCGGCAACAATCCCGACCGTCAGAACATTTATGGTGCGGCACTTGGCTTGTACAACAGCCGCATCGTGAAACTCATCAACAAGAAGGGACAACTCAAATCATCCGTTATCATTGACGAGTTGCCGACCATCTATTTCAAAGGCTTGGATAATCTGATTGCTACGGCAAGAAGCAACAAGGTTGCCGTCTGCTTGGGCTTTCAGGACTTCTCACAGTTGGTCCGTGATTATGGGGATAAGGAGGCAAAGGTGGTTATCAATACCGTTGGTAATATCTTCAGCGGACAGGTTGTTGGCGAGACCGCCAAGACTTTATCCGAGCGTTTCGGCAAGGTGCTCCAAAAGCGCCAGTCTATTTCCATCAACCGTCAGGATGTCTCTACATCCATCAATACCCAGATGGACAGTCTCATTCCGCCGAGCAAGATTAGCGGACTCACCCAAGGTATGTTTGTCGGCTCTGTTTCCGACAACTTCACCGAGCGCATAGAGCAGAAGATCTTCCATGCCGAGATTGTCGTTGACACCGACAAAGTAAAGCGAGAGGAAAGCCATTATCAGCCTATCCCTATCATTAATGATTTCAAGGATACCGATGGCAACGACTGCATGAAGCAAGCTATTCAGGACAACTACAACCAAATCAAGGAGGATGTCAAGCTGATTGTCAAGGATGAACTGGATCGCATCGCTGCTGACGAGAATTTGAAGCACTTGATACAGAAATAGAAACGACAAAGGCAGTGGAACAAATCATCACTGCCTTTGTCGTCTTTCTATTTTAATAATGCCTTGCCTTTTTCTGTAAGCATATATTTCTGTTTTGGATGTTTCGGATTATCAGGATATAGTTGTTCAACATAGCCTTCTTCCATTGCAGGATATAGATATTTATCAAGGAAATAAGTCTTGTCTTTCAACTTTATACATTCCATTATCTCCTTGGCAGACATCATGTTATCTCTTATTACAGTAATTACTTTCATTAACTGTGGGGTAACTGTGGGGTAACTGTGGGGTAACTGTGGGGTAACTACCACACTGTTCCTGTTATATTTGAATACGACCCACACAAAATTACCATCAGTATTGAATTCTGGAGCAGGCAAGCCTACACGTTTGCATTCATCGACCATTGTACCAATTCCACGTCCCCAACTCTCCAATATCTTGCTCTTATAGAGTACGTTGGCGATAATTGGATTCTGTGGCTTGGAGTCATGTTCCTGCATAAGACGTTCTATAGGCAAGTCGGCAGGAAAAGTTCCCGTATTTCGTATTTCAACACGGTCATCGTAGATAGCGATGCTAACAGAACTACCTGGTTGATGATACGAGCGATGGCAAAGTGAGTTGATGCAACTCTCTCTTAAAGCCTTGTACGGAATGCTCAACTCTTCCTCACGATAAAGACCGTTTATCTTACCAGACAGTGAGAGATGCTTAAAGAAAAATGCCATTGAGGCATCAAGCAATTCGTAAATGTTACCTTCCGCACGTTGGTTGTCTATAAACTCTTCTTTTGTTGTTCCTTTGAAACGAGCCATACGCACAAGACATTGTGGGTATCCATACAAATCCTTGCCAAACAACACGGCGGCTGCATTGTTCAGTTTACCATCATAGAACAAGCCGAACTTTTTCAAGATTACAGGTATCTCCTCGCGAATAGTTGTTTCAGGAAGTCTTCCGTTTCGTATTCCCTCACGGACAGCACCGAGAATGGCATTCTCATCCAAGTCGGTTATCTTCAAATCGGAGTTTATCATTGCTTCCCATCCATATTTTCCGCCTCTTTCCATTAAGAGATGGTTATACCGTTCCTGTGGCATAAAGGTTGTAGTACTTTCAATGCGCATATAAGCCCTTCCCTTATAAGTGAAAGGACGCATGAATCGTTGACATTCCGCATGAATGGCTATCACATATTTGTCAGTATCAAGAATAGGAACATACGAGATTTCCAACTCTACAAAAGGCTCAATTCTATTGACCGCCTCAGCAATAGAGCGTTTAGTATTGTCAGATACCTCTTGACCTATAATCTTACCATTATCCTTTACACCATAAAGAATAGTACCACCTTCACAGTTGAGAAACGCACATAGAGTCTCCATCGAACGGTCTAATTGACCTGTCGATTCCTTAAACTCCAAATTGTTGCTTTCCTTTAAGGAAGCAAGTTTTTCTATATCTTGATAATTCATACTTGTTGCAATTTTTACGAACCCAGATGGTGTCAATCTTTGGATAGCAATAGATACCTTGTGCCACTCTTATTATGTCTCCATCTTTGCACAAACGCACCAAGGCTAACCTTATTGCATCGGATGATGCCATTCCTCTTTATTTTGCCACAAAACTACAATATTTTTGTGGCAATACCAAAAGTTTTTAATCTTTTTCAGAAATAACATAAGAAACACCTCGATTATCGCCTCATCCTCTCCAATTCATCATCCCGTCGCATCTTATCATTCAACTTCTCCTGCATCTTATCCAGAAAGTATGTACGACTGTAGTTCTTACGTCTCCGGATATCGGTATAAAAACGGTAGCAGTCCTTGGTCTTGACACCAAAGAATTGGTACATGGCTTGAGCCAGCTCCTTGAATTTCACTTCGCCGTCATTCACACTTCCCATCACACAGATGCCATATACCATCTCTACGAGGTCTACTGCGTTCCCCGTCCAGCATATCGGCAAAGCCTTGTCCGTCTTCTCATGGGCAACAGCAACAGAAGCCCCCTTGCACGCACTTGCCTTTACCTGCTGCATCATCTTACGGATGAACGACAGGGCTTTCTTGATATACAGTCCAAGAGCACATCCTGTATCTGGATGTAACAGTGGATGATATTGCAACTCTGTCTCTGCAAACACCAGGGCATGCAGAGCCTCCTTGCTCTCTGACGTACGGTGGCACAGGTCTATAACCTGAGTTACAAACTGGTGATACTCCTCTTGGATCTGCTCCATCTTCATCTTGCCGCCAAGGTCGTTGATAACCTTAAAGAAGGCAGTCTCTGTCAATATATTATAGCTCATAAGTCTTTCTGTTTTGATTGTTAAACTTCTATTGGGCGGTGTACACACAACCCATAGTAGTCCAAAACCAATGCCAACAGATGACAGACAGCGTCAAAGTTGAGTATAACTTCCTGATTACCAGCAAAGCAACAGCACTCACAACCGAGCAGTACAAAAACAAAAAGTGTTCAAAACCTGAACACCTGTTCACGTTTTGAACACCCTATTCTACACTTTTGCCTTCACAAAAGCCTATTCTATGCCATATTTTTCCTTCAGATTGTACAATGTTGTTCGTCCAATCTTCAGTATCTCTGCGGCTTTCGTATGATTTCCCTTGGCTAGTTTCAAAGCTCCAATGATTCGTTCCCGTTCCGAATCCGTATCTCGCAGCGCCGTCGTTACCGTTGTTGTCCCCGAAAAAGAATCAAACTTCAGGTTCTCTTCCGTGATCATCCTCTCTTTCGCCATAACCACGGCATTCTTGATGACCCGTTTCAGTTCTCTCACATTACCTGGCCAGGTATAAGTTTCCAAAGCTTTGATGGCTCCGGTACTGAAACCATCTATTTCTTTTCCGAACCGCAGTTTATACCTCCTCAGAAAGAATTCTGCCAATGGTCTGACATCCTCTACCGCCTCTCGCAATGGCGGCAACTCGATAATGGTCTCGCAGAGGCGTTGCAGCAGGTCATGCTTGAAGGTATCGTTGTTCACGGCCTTGCCCAAATCTTCATTCGTTGCCAGCACCAGACGCACATCGGCCTCGATGTCCTTTGTTCCACCTACTCGTCTGAATCGCTGTTCCTGCACCACTCGCAGCAGCATCTTCTGCACCTCCAAAGATAGGTTGCCTATCTCGTCCAGAAACAGGGTTCCTCCCTTCGCTTCCTCAAACACGCCCACACGGGCATTGTCTGCCCCGGTAAAAGCTCCCTTCTCATGCCCCAGAAGAGTAGAAGCGGCAAGCTGTTCATTCAGGGTGCCACAATCCAAGGTGACGAATGGCTTGTTGGCTCGCTTGCTTTTCTCATGTATCATCCGGGCGATATGCTCTTTCCCCGTACCGCTCTCTCCCAGGATCATCACCGTTATCTGGATGGGAGCAAACATATTCACCAGTTCTATCACCTTCGTGAAGGCCTCACTGGTCCGGGCAAAGATCTTCTCACGACTCTTGGCGATATGTTCATTCCCTTTCCACAGGGCATTCAGGAATTCAAACAGCTCTCCCTGCATCTCACTCTTCGGGAAATAATTAGCTGCGCCCTTCTTAATGGCTGCCACGGCTGAGGAATAACTCTCATAGTCCGTCATGATGACAAACTGGTTCTCATAACCATTCTCCCGCATCCATTCCAACAGCTGGATACCATCACCATCGGGCAACCGTAGGTCAGAGAGTACGATGGTAAACTCATCCGCCTCCCGCACCAGTTCCATGCCCTTGCGCATGTTGTAGGCTTTGGAAGTCTCCCAACCTTGACGCTTCAGCATGTTACAGATGCGTTCACAGAAGGTCATACTGTCTTCTATCACTATGATCCGCTTCGTCATTTCATTCCTCCTTCCTGTTCTTCATGAATAGCATGGATGATGTCTTCGCACTGCCGTTTGATTTCACAGATTCCCTGGGCTATTTCCTTGTCAGTAGTGGTATTCTTCACGGAAGAAAATACGCGGTTCAGCTTTTCACCACATCCGATCAGTTCCCAGGTACCTCTCATGCTATGCAATATTTCTTTCAGCTCATGGCGGTCGCCTTTCTCCCATGCCTTGTCGATACGGTGGATGTTCTCCTCCGTCTCTTCCTCAAAAAGCCACAGCGTTCTTTGCTTCTCACCAAATTCATATAGGGGTATCAGGTCTATGTTCCCTTTCCCGTTCACCTCCTTCTGGATGAATCGGTTGGCAACCGACATCAATTCGTTCGGAGAGAAGGGCTTGGATAGACATCCCGAAAAGCCCTTCCCGGTCAGATAGTCCTCTGTGATACCTGCTGATCCCGTCACGGCAACAACGGGTATCGTCCGGGAATTACCGATGTTCGACATTCGCAGGATTTTGAGCACATCATATCCGTTTGCGCCCTGCATCTTCAGGTCTGTAAACAGGATGTCATAGTCCTTCTCGCGCATCTTTGCCAGTAATTCATCCATACTCATACTGGTATCGCATCTGATTCCGTTTTCCGCAAAGATGCCCTGCATCCGATGGAGTATCAGTTCATTATCGTCTATGACGACCACTTCCGCTCTGTTGTCCCCGATAATCTCATTCTCTCTTTCAATATCTTTCTCATGCACCAGTGGCAATGGGATTTCCACAGTGATGGTACTGCCGACATTCTTCTTGCTCGACAGTTCGATTTTACCATTCATCATACCCACCAGATTTTTCACGATAGACAGTCCCAAGCCGAATCCGTCTTTCGTTGCCGCATTGCTCAGCTGCCTGAAGGCATCAAAGATTTGCTGCTGTTCCTCTTCGTCCATTCCGGTTCCGGTATCATGCACGGAGATGAACAGCATGCCACCCTCATAACTCAGACGAAGGGTCACAGAACCGGCATCCGTAAATTTCAGGGCATTCGACAACAGATTTCTTACGATTCTCTGTATCTTCTCCTTGTCGCCCAGCACGATGTCGTCCGACGAACTCTCCACGGTCAGCACCAGTCCCTTCTTGTCCGCCAGTCCAGCAAATTCCGATGCCAGCCTTGTTCCAAGTCCTTTAACGGTAAAAGGTTTGGCCATTATGGTCTCTTTCCCGTTGTCCAGTCGGAAATAGTCCAACAAATCATTGAGCATCTGCTCCATACCTGCTACGGCTTCCAAAGAGATATCTATTTCATCAGCAGATTCTTTCTTCATGACACCCAGATGGTGTTTGAGGGTTGCCAACGGGATTCGCAGCTCATGGGTGATAGCCTGTATGGTCTGGCGGCGCTGGGTAAGAAGTTCTATGTTCTGCTGGTTTTTGGCATTCAGCTTCCCGATGAGTTGATCGGTTCTTTTCTTGTTTCTGATAACCTGCAGGAACATGCAGAATAATACCAGAATCAACAGGGAGAGCATACCTATATAATAATAGGTGTAGTTACCTTCCAGTGTTGCTATCTGCTGCTCTCTTTCCACGATTCCCTTGTTGACATGCTCGTCAACAACGGCAATCATTTTCTGTAGATGATGGTTGATGGCTTCATTTCGGATGCCCAGACTGTCCAGATGCCCGATGACTTTACGGCTCTGCTGCTGATGTCTGACGACAATCTTCTGATTGAGCACAGACAGCATTTGGGTCGTGGCGGTGGGCTGTTGACGCTTCACGGTATCTACGGCAGCCTTTTCTTCTTTTCTAAACAGCCGTACCCAAAATCCCCGTTTCTTCTTCTGAACCGCAGGACGGGGAATGGAGGACTGTACTTGCTGCTCCTTCTTGCTTTTCGCAACAATCTTGGGCACTTCCGTCGTCAGTTTCTCATGAATATCATTACGTTTCTGTACGGCATTCCTGATTTGCAACAACAGTCTTTCCTTCTCAACAAACAGCTGGCGGAGGTCCTCAGTTTCTATCTGACGATTCATCTTCCCCATGTTCTCCAACATATGGTCCACTTCCATCCTAAGTTGATGATAGTCTTCTACATCTGTGGTGTCCCAGTCTGCTACCGTCTCGCCAAGCAACGACATCTCGGCGATATGCATGTTCAAATCATGCATATCCTTGCGCCACTCATGCAGTTCTGTATTCCTGCATTCTATCTCTTTCCTGTCGTGCCATTCTGATAGGCCGATCATGATGGTACATCCTATGATGAGGATGGCTGCCATGATACCGCCTGCCATCCATCGGCAGATATGTCCAGTCTGTTTCTTGCGTTCCATCTTTATATTTTCTTAGCCGTTACAATTCTATGGTCCTGCTGTAACCATCATTACCTTGTACTTCAACCGCATGTTCGTTCCACCTGTATATGTATTTATATTCTGGAGGCAGGATGATATTACCCCTCCTGTCCAATAGTCCATACAAACATTTCTGTATGCCTATTCTGCATTCGGCATAATCACCCTTGAAGTCAGAGATATACGAATAAATGGGTTTCACAATGATGTCGTTCATCACCCTCAGTCCCCATCTGCCATCCTGCTGGAAAGGCTCTACATTCTTCAGATATTCCTTCAGTTGTTTGGCTGTCATCTTCTTCCTTGCCGTATTCGCCTTCTTCACCGTTATCATCTCATCATTCACGGCAATGATGTTCTGCATTTTCTTCACATAGGTTGGAATGATACCCTTGCCTGCCCTCAGTCCTGCAAACATACTCTCCCAGTTGCGAGGCTTGTCTGGCAAGCCGAACTTGCGATAGTTACCCACATTATCGATAATCATGCACACCTTATCCTTGTTCTCCTTGTTGATACGCAACCCACGCCCCACCATCTGCAGATACTTGGCTAGTGACAGCGTAGGACGAGCCATCTGGATAAACTCCACGTCAGGACAGTCAAAACCTTCATCGAAGAGGTTCACGTTCACCAGACAGTCTATCTCGCTGCGTCTGAAAGCCTCCACCATCTCCTTGCGTTTCTTGGCAGGCGTCTTGCTGTCCAGTGCCACACTTTTCAGTCCGAGGGCATTGTAACAGGCGGCTATCGCCTGGGCATGCACAATGTCAATGGCATAAACGATACCCTTCTTGCCATCAGCGTATTTCTTCACGCTGTCGTAGAGGCGTTGGATGGTCTGCGGAATATTCAGCTTCTCGTCCATCTCCTTGATGGCATAGTCGCCATCACTGCCTCGTCCTTTCAGCTGGTTTACGGTCAACTGATCGTTGGAGTACTTGCCGATAACCACGTAGTCGTAAGGTGCCAGATAACCACGCAGGATGAAGTCGTTGGTACAGGGAGATTTCAATAATATCTCGAACAGCTTGCTGAAGGATTTCTTGTTCATGCGGCATGGAGTTGCCGTCATGCCGAGTTTCAAGGCTTTTCTATTCCTTTCAAACAGGTCTTGATAGGAGGTTGCTATGGCGTGGTGAGCCTCATCCACAACGATGAGTCCAGGCGTACACTCCGCCCCTTCCAGTTCGTCGATATGTCTGTTCAACCATTGAATGGAGAGCACCCTTATCCTTACTTTCGCTTTCAGCTCCATTTCTTTCTCCCCATAGTCCAGACAGAATCTGTCCAACGTCTGCTGCATTTGCTCCACCAGTTCACGGCGGTGCGCTACAATCCACACTTCGCCCGTGTCATGGTTATCAAGGAACCATTTCACCACAGCCGCCATCACGTAGGTCTTTCCCGTACCTGTCGGCATCTGCACCATCACCGAACTGCCCACCTTCTCCTTCTTACCATTCTCATTGTAGAATGTACCGGAAACTGCAGTGGTCAGCACGTTGATAATGTCCTCCAGCATCTTCTGCTGGTAGTCATAAAGCTTGATTTTCTTCATCACAAATTATATTTTCGCAATTCAGCTCTCGACACCGTTTGAAAATAGGGAACGTATGGCACTCCATTACTTTCCAATCTCAACCCATTTCTACTGTCTTGCGTGATGTATATGTCTGAATCAATAGCATAGCCAGAGAAATTCTTATACTCTCTCACCACAAAATAAGAAAAGTCATCCGTCTTCTTCAAAATCTTGAACCATAACCGTGGTTCCTGCTTCAAAAATAGAAACTCACTGTTGATGACACAAATGTTGTCATCAGCCACAATCTGCCAATTTCTCAATACGGTATCTCGCAAATCCGGGATATTCCGAACATAATACCAGTCGCTCTCTCTCAGCAATCTCACAAATCCTCGCTGCTCCGCCACAGGCTTGGCATAATGCTTCAACCCAGAAATGCCATCCACCCAATAACTCTCGCCAAACACGTCCTTGGGTACATACCATATCTCGTCAACTCCTTTCTGCACCTCATTACGCTCCCAAACCTTGCTATTATGAATAGGATAGAAAAGTCCATGCTTATAAATCTTCTGATGCTTCTCCGCAGCCTTTTTCTCCTTCCTGCTGTATTTCTGGCAATAATCATTCATCTCCACCTGTGTCTCGATGGGAGTCAATTCCATGTCGGGATTTCCTTGGGCATAGCAATTTTCCTCATCATCCACATATAACCTCACACTACCAGCCTTGTCCTTCAACTGATACACCTTGTCAGGTTCATCCATCGAGATATATTTCCTTTTCCAATTAATGCCTCTGCCCACTTGCAACTCCAATGATTTCAAGTTGATGTAAGCCTTGTCGTCAATAAACTTGGAGCGGATGCGAGGATAGAACCTCATACCGTCCTCCGTACAGAACTCCACACCCAACAGTCTCACCGTCTGTGGACGCTTTGCAAACCTCAGTCCGCTCCGCCTGTCAATCCATCCGTCCTTATCCTCTACAATCTCATCATTCTCGTTGTCCTCAATCATCTTCTTCTGCCTGTCATGCCCAAGAATCTTCATCATCTCCTCATTCTCGCTCACCACGCTGCCCCAATGACAGAAGCTATTGTTAATCCTCATGCAAATCTCCTGCAACGAATCCGCAAGCTGCGACCTCCCTTCAAACATCTGCTGCCAGTCCCTATCAGCTGAAGGCATCCCGAACCGCCGATACAGTCCCACATTATCCAGTATCACGCAATAGCTCTTCCTCTTAGCCACACGCAACCCACGTCCCACCATCTGCAAGTACTTCGACAGCGACAACGTAGGTCTCGCCAACTGAATAAACTGCACATCAGGACAGTCAAATCCCTCCGAAAACAAATCCACGCTCACCAAGACTCGGATTTTTCCTTTTTTGAATTGCTCCACCAAACTCTTTCTTTCATTCGATGGTGTCTTGCTACTAATCGCTACAGCGTTTATATCATTCTGGCGATAGAACTCCGCAATATGCTCCGCATGCTCAATGCTAAAGGCATACACAATGCCTTTCTTCCTCGGCACATATCGTTTCACTGTCATGTAAAGCCTTTCGAGCGAAGGCCTCACATCCATCACCTCATTCAGTTCCTTCTGCTGATAATCCCCATCAGCCCCACGTTTCTTCAGTGAGTCAATCAACCTCTGGTCCAATCCATCCGGCTTGATAGAGTAGTAGTCATACAGGCTCAACCGCCCCTTGGCAATAAACCGCTCCATACTCCAAGACGTGAGCAACGTATCAAACAAGTCAGCAAATCCCTCACCTTTCAGTCGATAAGGCGTAGCCGTCAGTCCCAACTTCTTCGCCTTTGGAAATGCCCTCATCACCTCCGCATACGTCTTCGCCACCGCATGATGCGCCTCATCAATCACAATCAGCGAAGGTACCTCCCTCATCTCCCGATAATGCAACGTCAACCACTGTATCGACATCACTTTAATAAAAGCAGTATCATCATCTGTCGATGTTGGCAAATCAAACCTTGCAAGTGTTTCTTCTATTTGCACAACGAGTTCTCTTCGATGAGCAACAACCCACACACATGGATTCTTCACTCTTCGTTCTTCACTCTTCACTACTGCTGCAAGCAGATACGTTTTCCCCGTTCCCGTCGGCATTTGAACCATGACGGATTGGAGCTTTCCAAAAGCCTTCCCAATCCGTTCCACCATTTCTTTTTGATAATCAAACAGCTCCATCATGATTTACAGCATAATCCTTTCCGTACTTCCATTATCCTTGATACCCAATACAGAATACCTATTGATGAAATGGAATCCCCTGTATTCTGCAGGAACAATCACATACCCATATTTGTCGATAATTCCCGACACCATATGATTATTGGCAGGATGAAAGACCGCATAGATACCTTTGAAATCGGAAATGTAAGAATAGATAGGCGGCAACACGATTTCATCGCCCGATTTCAGTCCCATTCTCCATTCACCCTTAACCTCAAACGGCACGATGTTCTCCTTGAACGTCCTCAACTCCTCAGCCGTCATCTTCTTCCTGCCAGTCTCAGCCTCTTTCACCATCACCATCTCATCATCCACGGCAATGATACTATTGACTTTCTTCACGTATGACGGCACCGCACCCTTGCCAGGCATATCACCCTCAAACATGGCATCCCAATCACGATACCTGTCAGGCAATCCAAATTTCCGATAGTTACCCACATTATCAATAATCATGCACACCTTCTTCGGGTCTTTCTTATTGATGCGCAGTCCACGCTCCACCATCTGGAGATATTTGGCAAGCGACAGTGTTGGTCGAGCCATCTGGATATACTCCACATCAGGACAGTCAAAGCCCTCATCAAAGAGGTTCACGTTCACCAAGCAATCCAATTCTCCTTCCCTAAAAGCCTCCACCGCTTTCTTTCTCGTCTTGGCAGCAGTCTTACTGTCCAATGCCACCGCCTTGATGCCAAGTTGATTGTAACATTCAGCAATCGCCTTGGCATGGTCGATATCGATGGCATACACGATACCTTTCTTGCCAGCAGCATACTTCATCACACTATTATAGAGCCTCTGGATGGCAGGCGGAATATTCAGTTTCTCGTCCATTTCCTTCACTGAATAGTCACCGTCACTGCCACGCCCTTTCAATTGATTGATAATCTGCTGGTCAGTAGATTTCATACCTATGACCACATAGTTATAAGGAGCCAAATACCCACGCATGATAAAATCCCTTGTGGAAGGCGAAGTAATCAAACGGCTGAACAGCGTACCAAACGAAGCCTGTTTCATGCGACAAGGCGTTGCCGTCATACCAATCTTCAAGGCTTTGTGATTTCTGATGAACACGTCTTGATAAGAATTGGCAAGAGAGTGATGGGCTTCATCCACGATAATCAGACCCGGCCTAAAACCATTCTTTTCCAAGTCCCCAATGTTTCTTGTGAGCCATTGGATGGACAACACCCTTATCCTCACCTTTGCCGTCAGTTCATCATCCTTCTCACCATAATCCAAAGCAAAGCGGTCGAGCGTCCGTTCCATCTGCTCCACCAGTTCCTTACGATGCGCAATCAGCCATACCTCTCGCTTGGAATAAGTCTCCAAGAACCATCTCACCACAGCCGCCATCACGTAGGTCTTACCAGTCCCCGTAGGCATCTGCACCATCACCGAGCTCCCCACATTCACCCTCTTTCCCTTCTCATTATAGAGAACAGTGTCAAAGGCTGCTGCGGAAAACACCTCGGTGATATTCTCCAACATCTCTTGTTGATAATCAAATAGCTTGATTTCTTTCATTCAAAGAATAATTACAACACACTACCCAAGTAGTTTTTCACATAGTATTTGTCAGGATATTCAGCAATCAGTTTCTTGATGCCATCCTTGATTACCTCATCCGCTATAGAGGAAAGTCCCATCACATGCTTCACTTCGCCCAATAGCCAAGCAAACTCCTTCGACTTTTCTTTCAGCAAAGCCAATCGCTTGATTTCCTCGCTCATGAGTTCACCCACGAAAGCCTGGTCTTTCTTCGGCACATACTTAATATACTTCGGAAAAATTTGCCACAAATCCCAATGTTTATGCACGAAGACCAGCTTCATCCTGTCAAGCATCTTCTCTTTGATGGCCATCTGCGCCTCTGCATCCTCATAGTCATGCTCCCATTCTATCTCATCCCAAAGCTGATTCAAGAAATCTTTCCATTCCTCCTTAGGCACAACCTCTTTCAAAGCCACATAGTATTTGAGCTTATACCCACTGGTAATGCAACGCTTCCTGCACTCCTCAATCAGCCACTCCTTATCACCCGACAACTTCAAAGCCTCCACTGCCTTATTCTCCCATTTGTTGTATTGCGCCTTGAAGTCATTCTTGTTATCGTCAATGATCTCGATAGCTTTCTTGTACTCCTTCCATTCTATCAAGCAATTGATATAATGACTTCTGATGTTCTCATCATCACGTCTGTCCATCATCAGCTTCTCCGCCTTACTGCGTTTGCCATGCGCAATCCAGTAGTCCGCCTTTTGGATATAATAGCGATAATGGAAGTATTTCTCCTTTCGATTCTTCAAGCGTTTACTGATATGCGCCATATAAGCCTTCTCGTCATCACCACAGAGCAGCGACATCGCCTCATCCACGAACCATTCGAAGCGCATAAAGTAGTTGTCGCCAATCTCCTCACATCGCTTCACCATGTCACCAAGCATTCCCAGTCGAGAGTCCTCCTCAATCTCATCACTCTGTATCAGCAGTTCCCTCACCATGTCGGCAGCTTGATTCACGATACCTTTCAGCACCTTGTTCTCCTCAGCCCATAAGTCATACCGCACAGGCTTATAGTGTTCATGGTCACGCTCAAACTCCCCACAGGTAGTAGTCATCACATATCCGGCGATGATGGCAGCATCTATCAGATTCCCTTTCTTCCTCATGCTCGCCGCCTTCCTCATCACAGCCAGCAAGTCCTTCTCTATCTTCCTCCAATCCAAGTCCGGCTCTCCGAATCGCTTGCCCAACACACCAGCATGGGAAAAGCAAGCCTCCACCTGTTCCTTATAGTTACCACGCTCTGGCTTCCAATATTTTTCCACCAAGGCAGTGGCAAAGTCATCATGGGTATAGGAATACACCCTCACAAAGCTTTTCAACTCCTTGCCCGATATTTTCGAGAGTACTTTATCTATCTTGTCAAAATTTGTATTTGTGTTCATAAATCATTAATCTTCAATTTGGAAATATATAGGCTTGTAATTTGTCCAATCAAAATCAGCAAGTTTAAAGTCTTTTAGCCAAGTATTCATGTTTATCAAACATTTCTCTGCCACATCCTTGTTTACTGCTAAATTCCATTCCTCAACATCTTCACCCATAAAATAATGCTTATACACTCGGAGAATCAAAGAAACTTTTCTCTGGAAATCATTAGCAACAAAGAACTTGCGGTATTTAGGGAACGTCACAGCCCATGTAAAATGTCTCATGCACAAGTCCAAAGCCTTTGTCTGATGTTGCATGATCAAGTCCGCCAAAATATCATATTCCAGCTTGAAATGTAGAATACCGTATGTACGAACTTCGTCGATCAATTCGGAGATACCTTCTTCTACTTTGTAGGATTCTGCATGAACAAGTTTATCTTGAAAAGCTATTTGACCTGACACCTTTAAATAAAGTTTGTCACAAAGTTTAATGATATAATCAACATTTTCTTTTTCTGCGATAAATGCCTTATGCCTTATTATAAAGAGTTTCATAGAATGGATAAGGGGACTCCAATCATGGAACCAATCTCTAAAGAATTTTTTTTCCATCGCCTTATCCAACAGAATCAATTCATCTTTCAACTTCTTGAATACTTCAAAAGCAACATTCTCACCCGCTCCAGAAATAGGTACATTCTTCTCAAATTCGTCAATATCTAAAGTGATTGAATCTGTAACAAAAAAAGAATCATCTTCGTGTATTCCTGTGTTCCACAAATATTGACTATCTGCCAATAGTTGTAATGCAAGTTTTTGAAGTCTCTTGCATTTTCTTGCAACATGGCTCACTGCGGATATTATGCTTGGATTTCTCAATAAATTGTAGTCCAAATTTTCTACCCAGGAATAAAATCTGCCTTTGGGAATAAATTTCTGCAAGTTGAACAACACAAAAACTTGTGGCTCTGTTTCCACATGATTCATCGCTTGATAAACTTGGCGTAATACTGTTTTATCTAAAGCTTTTATGTTTCTTGTTGCAGCTATCAATAACGAATTGTCATAATGAGTTAGATTTTCCCATCTGTTCAATATCTCTACGATAATTTCCTGTTTGAAAGCTGTATCCTTTGAGTAGGATATAGCTTGTTGCGCAAAGTCATACTTTGCAGTAAAGATTTCTCGTTCGTTTTGAGTGTCTAAACCTTGAGCTTTGTATAGCTTCATAAATTCTTCCAACCAAACTTTCGGATGTACTCGCTTAATGAAACTTGAAGCATAGATATACAAAGTATTCTTGCGTTCTTTAGAAAGGTTCTGCGAACCACATGCCTTCAATATCTTGACAAGAATATCAGGCAAAGCCTTTTGTATGATGTCTGAGCTACTGTTACAAAAAAGTTGAGCCACTCTTTTGCTCATGTTCTTATCTGTAGATAGAGAGGCATAATAAAGACATGGATAAGGATAGAGTGTGTAAGTCTTTTCTATGACATCAAACAAATTCTTGTCTGTAAGCCAACGAGATACCATCCTGTCTGTCACAAAGCCTATTTTTATAATAACTTGCAAGATTCTTATGGCTCCCAATGTTTCTGTGTCGGAACTTCCAAAAGTAACCGTACGCCCTTCTCGTCCCAAAGGTTTTACCTTTTCTTCTTTATGAAGAGCCTTTTTCAATTTTGAAAAATAATCATGTAATCGCAAGAGCTCTCCGTTATCTTTGGTCAGCTTGTCAATTTCAGAAAGCATTCCCTCAAACTTTGCACCAGCCTCATGATTCACCCAGAGAAATTGCTGAAACCCTAAGAGTTGCTCCAAAGCTATCAAATATTCCTGGTCTGTGTTGTAAAGTTTTCTCTCCGTACAAGCAAAAATATCAGCACTTTTCACTCTTATCTTTTGCTCAGTTATAATCATCAGTTGAATTACCTTATAGTATTCTCCTACAGGTTTCCATTCATTGGCAATCCTATAGCAACTGTCGAAATCAAAGTTAAAGAGACAGGTCACACATTGATAAAGAATATTTCTATCGGAAGTATTTGTTACCTCTGTCTTCCAATGATTCTCCAACAACATCCACTGCTCTGTCATTACATCATAGAAATGCTTTAATTCAGCATCTTTTGTAGAAGACACGACATCCCTAATATAGTTCAACTTCTGTTCATCCTCAAAAATAATATTCAGTGGAAGATTATCTTGGTTGGCAGCCATTGCAAAAGCCTTGCAAATGTAGGCATCCATTTTCTTGTCAATGATGACACCTCTTACTTTCTCTAAAAAGGAAAAACGATAATAATCCGATGGCGAAGCAAAAAAAGACAATTCGTCATTCTTTGTCAGACTCCATGCTCTATCTATTTTGGCAGCATCATATTCTACTGTTCTTTCTTCTTTAGGACTATGACTTTGCGAGAAATTGAAATGTTCCCAAAATTCTTGATCTGTCGCATGAGTTGACTGCATTTTCTCGATGTCATCAAAGAATGAAGAAAGCCTTTCTTTCCTGCTTTTCGCTGTTGGATAGGCCTTGTATAAATCTACAACGTTTATATAATGATTGCTGAGCAACAAGCTTTTGTCTGCATCCAAACTTTTGTCATCAACATTGATAAAATACTTATTGCACGTACCTTCCTTATCCTCTCTCTCTAATCTTTCTTTGTCAACAATATCCTTCACCCAATTAATCCACAACAGAAAATTAGGGTCATCACAAGAGAAACCGACAATGCAATAAGAATCCTTCAACAAACTGATGCGCATTAAGTCAACGAAAGCCTCATGTCTTTCATTGTATGTGTCATAATCTTCTTGGGCGATGATATATTGAGTATGATTGTCATAGTCAAAACCGTATTTTTCGTTTCGTTCTTTAACCCCTCTAAGCGACCCATGCAACTTGAATATATTTCTGCCAGCACTAATCGTTATATCTCCACTTTTCTTCACGACATAATAGGCTTCTGTCTTATTCTTATTCCATTGCTTGACAGAATCCCATAGTTGCTGTCTATAATTTTCCAACTTATCTATTGCGGATTTGACAAATTTCAGATTATTACCAACAATATCACTTGTGTTCTCATCGGAATCATTAGAGATGTCACATACACTTTTGACAATTGACAATCTCTTAATTTCATCAATTTGTCTTTTCGTATCCTCATTCGTAATGTCAACCTCTACACTATCTGTTGTTTCTATAACTTCTGCTTTTTTAGCACCGCTATTTAGTTGTCTCAATTTAACTAAAGTCTTATCTATCAGTTCTATTTTAGCATAGGTTTCCTCCAATTCTTTTCTGCGCTCAGAAGTAAAAGTCAAATCGCTATAAACCTCCAATGCGTTGTCATAATTGAAAGTATATATGTTCTTGACTTTCATGTCAAGCAAACGCCTATGAAGAGATACGTCCACATTCTTCTCATGCTCTTTTCCCAAGATTAAGTCGTATGTTCCATCTTCATTTTCCACAAGGATAGGCGTTTTTTGCTCTATATATACATCTATTGCCTCATGGTAGCCTTTCCTTCTGATGTATTCACTGGCTATTCCCAAGTAACCATATTTATCTATGATTTCCCATTCGTTCATATAACCAGAGCGCATCTCTTTGGCATACATATCATTTATCATATCCTTCAACAGTTCTGCCCACGAAAAATATTTATCAGAAATGTTCTTGCTGAAACCTGCTCCAATAATGAATGACATGGAATGTATGCTACTTCCTATCTTGCGTATATAGTCTATATTAGTGTTTGTAGTCATTTCTCTTTTATCTGCTTTTGTGTTACATCTTTTGTATGTCTTTCATTAATCTGCTCAAAGGTCTTTTATGTATGTCTTCATCGTCATAATACGTACCAAGTACAAAACGTTTGACATCATCATCCGTCAAGGCAAGCTTATTTCCTGCAAACGAAGCTTTCAAGGCCTTTATATTCTCGTCATTATAGGCGTATTTTCGCCAGATAGCTTCTTCCACCACATCTTTATGTTCCTGATAAATAGCATTAATGTGCAACTTTTTATCCATGTTTTCACAAACACCCTTATATAATGGATTGCTTTCTTTTAACTCTACAGATAGTGCGTCAACATTATGCGTCAACATATATTCCGCTTCATTCTTTGGTGGCAATTCGAAATGAAGTATGTTCAAATCAGCATTTGTGTCATCTTCGTAAAGACGGAAAAACTCGTCATCATCATCACCCTTATTTCTGTTGCATGAAAAACAACATGGTACTAGATTGAAAAACGAGATACACAAGAAAGGATATTTCGACTTTGGCTTCCAATGATCTACCGTATAATAGGCTACTCCATTATCATCTGTAATGGCAAAATTTGCATTGCAATACACACATGTCTTCACGCCAACCTTTTTTAGAAACTTTGGATAGATGTAAGTTCTGATTTCATTATACATCAAAGAAGAAATTAAAAGATTGTGAAATGAATCCGCTTTTTTACTTCCTACTTTCAACTCTTTATTCAGTAAGGAGCCATCATTCCCCAATGTTGCCAATAGTGAATTATTTATAGTGGTGAAATCCGAAGGAAGCAAAGTCAACAAATCATTAGGATAACGGTCTATTACCACCTGAAGATAATCCTGATACATAGTTGAAGTTGCATTCGGAATCTGTGCATAAATAGTTTTCCCATTGGCATCTTTACCAAAAGATTCTTTCACCTCCCCATCTTCAAAATACTTTTTGAATCTCTTCAATTTCTTCAATGGATTAACCAAAATGTTTTTGGGACCGTAATGAAGATGCTTCAAAACTTCATTCTGATACTCTTCAGCTATAACTTGAACATTGCTGTCAATAAAAATCTTTCGCACGACTAATCCTCCCTTTCCAATTTTTCCAACTCACGTTTCAGTTCCGCAATGCGCTCTTCCTTGCTGACCTCCTTCTCGTCATGCCTTTTTACTTGCGGATTTCTCACATAGAACTCGTCCAACATTTTGTAAAGCGTTCTTTTCAAAAGCGGATCGCCAACCTTTTCGATCAACGCTGGAGCCAAATCCATATTATAATCATTACGCTTCTCATCGTTGGTACTCAAAAAGGTAACAAGGCGTTTTATCTTCCTTTGCGCAAATTTTCCAATGAATCCATTTTCCAAAAAGAAACTCTGTCGCAAAATATCATTCACATTGGCTGCAAATGGATTAATTAGCGAACTCTTATCTTCGGGGTGCCCATCTTTCAAGTACAATATGTTGGTACTTGGTACGTCAGACAGAATAAAAGGCGAGTGAGTTGTAATCAATATATTTAGGCTACATCTGTCTTGAAATCCCAACAAACTGACTATTCGCAAGAAATCAAATATAAAAGTCCTTTGGTATTCTGGATGAAAGCATAATTCCACTTCATCAAGTACTATATTGAAACATCTATAACATGGTCTTCCCTTACGCACAGAACGTAAGTTGAGAAGGTGGTATAGGATGGCACTTGTCGTAAACATGAATTGTCGTTCGCCAGAACTTAATCGATTGAAGGGAACAATACCTTTTGTCCTGCCATTCTCATCTACCTTTTTCAGAATAACCTTTGCGGAGAACAATGAAGGCGGAAGGAAATACATTCTATCGTATACAGATTGTTCTATGTGAGGATTTCCCAACCATTCTTCATATTGGTCATAGGTAAACTTCTTGTAAAGGTTGTTTGTATCTGGTACATTTTTAAAGCGAGATAAGAAGAAAACAGTTTGCCAGACTTTAATGCCAATATGTGACTTGTCGTCTTTTACGTGTTTAGCTAGCTTTTTGTACATACCTTTCTGTGCCAAAGGAACTTCTGTGCACAAAACAATTTCCAGGTTCGATATCGCCTTGAACTTTTGGTACATAGGATACTTATCGGCTATTGACAACACTTTGCAAACCAAGTAAAGACGAGCCATCCACAATATGTTATCATCATTTTCTCCAGCAAGAGGAACTTGGAAGTTTCCTAAAATCAGATTGGCGGCACTATTTCTGTTCTCTCTCTTACAAGCTTTCTTAAAGGCATCAAGTATTCGTGACAATTTCTGAATACCAGACTCTTTGGCGTTTACACTCTTGAATCCCTTGATTAACTTGAATGAATCAAGTTTGTATTCAATGCTTCTAAGTTCATATCCATGTAAATATTGCCCATGTTTAGCACCTCTCGAAAACTCAATGAGCAGAGATGTGATACGATACATGGTCAATGCTGTCTCATTATGCATATTGATTGTCCCATCATCCCTGTAAGGATTCAGATTGATAGGACACATATAGCCATCATTTTTATGAAACAAGCTGTTTATCCAAGTTCCTTTGTCTTTCTTCCAACACTTTTTTTTCCTATCATATACAAGACATTTTTCTTCGGAGTAATCTGATGCCACATATGCCTGTACAGAATAATTTGTAACAATTGTGTAGAAGAATGAGGATGTCAATTCAAATATCTTTTGTTCTGATGCATTGGTATAATCTTCAAAACCATTGAATTCTTCTATTCCATTATTGCCAAAACAAACTTTCTTGTCATCAGCTACCAAAGTCACAGTTGTATCTCTAACTTTCAATACAATGTCTTTACCTCCGATAGAATATTCCAAGTCCGCATAGATACCCAATACATATTTCAGTTCATCAGCTGCCGAACATTCCACTCGACAAAACATCATGGCTGCAAGATTGTTAATCATACGAAACATCAGTTCCAGCAATGTCGACTTGCCAGAACCATTTTCACCAACAATTGTTTCAACCGTTATATTTGTGCCAAAGAATCCTTTTTCTACCTGAGAGTTAAACAAGTATTCCGCAGGATGCAAATTCTTCCTCACTTTTTCCGAGCATTCGGAATGTATAACTAATCTCTTTAATGTAAATGATATATCCATACGCTTATTCTGTAAATATTATTTCTGATTCTTCATCCTCCAGAAGAAATGCCAGACTCTGAATATCGGTTCCGATAATGCCTCAGCAGGAAAATACTTGATGAGTCTTATATCCCGATATACCCTTTGGAGATTATGCCCCAGCTGTGACTTCCCAAAGCGATTCCTTTTATCATGCTTTCCAAAGTTACCAGCTTCCAGCACTTCATTCAATACAAATTTCCCATACTTTTCATTCGGAGGAACGATAAAATGAGAGACAGGCATGCCGAACACCTCATGCATGATATACATGATAGCCTCAGCAAACTTCCATAAACCAAAGTGCTTCAAATTCCTTTGCAATTCAGCCAAATCTTTAATATCCGCATGTAGCAACACAAAATAATAATCAAGCAGCTGTCTCAACCCAATTCCCTCATTCATTAGATGAGCATAGATATGCGTTAAGTGGAAGATGAGATTAAACTCCATTGTCGGAATTGCAACCTCCCCTTGCTCTCCCAACATCACCCAATGCGAGAACTGTTCCGCCTTCACCCTCTCATAATATTTCTGAAGCCTGCGGTTATGCCAGAAACACAACAGGAAGCTAGGCCGATAATGCACTTCTACCTCCACACCCTTATAAGATGGGAACTCAATGTGGTGATAGCATGCCTTTTCATGAGGCGAGATAGAGCGAACAAAAGAGATAACCCGCTTGTCGACCCCTTCCACCCAGATGTCAATATCACCAGGCGTACGATGCAAGCCATTGGGATACAACAATGCATTCCCCTGTCCTTTCAGAATACAGGCTCTGAATCCCTTCTTCCGGAACCATTCAGAAACCTGAATGGCAGCATCATTCAGCCGCATATTCGCCTTCTCCAACATCTGGCATTGCGCCATCCATTGCAGAAGCAAGTCCCTGCTGATACCCACATCAGAAGAAGGCAATCTCTGAATACCATCAAAGAGAATGCCCACCAAGGCTTGTTTTTGGGCGATAGCATATAACTCATTCCAGTTCGCCTCATTCAAGGAATCAGGTATCTCTGACTCCGAACCAATGCAGAAACGAAGGAAATCGAAGAATATCTGATGTTGTATCATCTTTTTGTACATATCAGTTTTTTAAAAAGGGCTACTAAGCTCCATCCCCGAAAAGTAGCTTAATCAAAAAGGGGAGCGGGAGCCGTTCGCCCAATATCATTATTTCAATCCTATTATATTATACCTTCACCCATTTTTGACTTTCATTATCAAAACGTTTTATGATTTTAGCAGGAATACCAGCAACGATACAATTATCAGGAATATCTTTAGTAACTACAGCATTAGCTCCAATCTTTACATTATTACCAATATGCACTGGTTTTATAATTTTCACACCAGGTGCAATATAACAATTATCACCAATAATACTACCCCCCATACCTATGTTAACATCAGCATTAATATTGCAGTTTGCTCCAATGCGACATGCAGGATTTACAACAATTGTTCCATAATGCATTATATACAAACCTGGTCCAAATTGGTTTTTATATAATGTGAAGCCAAGTTTATACGACAAATGCTTATGAATAAAATAATGCCATACTGTCAACAAAACAGTAAATGGATCTCTTATTTTTCGATTAGCCCAATACTCATAATGCCTTAAATTTACAGTGAAGCAAAGTCGAGGATTTAATAGTATTTTAATCCATGAACTTGCCCCCCCCATATACGAAATTTCGCTCCATATCCTTGCGGATATATTCATGCATCTCCTTACGTGATTTAATCATTCCCTGTCAATATTAAATCATTATAATAGAGAGGGAGTTATTTCCCTCTCATCTTAAAGTATCTATCATATCCTTCAAGCAAAGCCTTGCTGGTATGCTCCCAACTCAATTCGTTAATGACACGGTTTCTACCATATTCACCCATTTGCTTGCGCTTCTCAGGATTATCGAGCAATTCCAGAATCTTCTTTGCCATATCCTCAGCATCATTCCTCTTTGCATAAAGTGATGCCTCCTGTGCAGAATATTTACCCTCTGTCAGATCAAACTGAACCAAAGGCTTGCCCAATGCCATATACTCCAATACCTTATTCATGGTACTCTTGTCATTCATGGCATTATATTCATCTGAGTTAACACAAACATCAGCAGTGTTCAAGTAGTCAAGCAAAGTCTGATCAGGAACACGACCGGTAAATTCAACGATGTCGTCCAAGCCCATGTCATGACTAAGTTTCTTCATGTGCTCTACATCAGGACCACCACCTACGATGCCCCAGAACACATCATTTCTTCCAGGTAATTCCTTGATATATTTAGCAGCCTTCAAAAGATATTCGATACCTTCCTGCTGACCGATTACACCAAGATAGCCAACCATGAACTTCTTACCACGCTTGATTTCATTCTTTGGTTCCTGAATCTTCAAGCGCTCCAACTTTGGACCACTTCTCAATACAAAGACATCCTCAGGTTTCATTCCTCCACGCTCTATGGCAATCTTCTTATAACTTTCATTAGTTACAAAAGCAAACTTACAGTGCTTATAAGTCTGACGTTCCAACCACAACTGGCTCTTATAGAACATTCCCGAAGTTTTACCGAACTTAGCCTCATACAACTCAGGACAGATATCATGATGGTCAAAGATATAATCAACACCCTTATTTTTAAAGAGTTTAGCAACCATCCAAATATCGTCAGGTGGATTACAACCGTGGATGCAGTCAAAGCCTACTTCCTTATAACATTTCTTTGCCAAACGATACTCATGCCACAAAGCTGCGCCATACTCACGAGCATATCCCAAAGAGCCATTTCCATCCTTAGGCAATTTATGGCGATAAACATGTACACCCTGCAGGAATTCATACTCCTTGTCATAGCCCTTACCTGTAGGACTAATAACAGAAACAGTATAACCGTTAGCTGCTAATGTTGTTGCCTCCTGCCAGACACGAGTGTCAAATGGCACAGGCAAGTTCTCTACGATAATCAATACTTTTCTATCCATATTGTAGTTTTTAATTTATTATCATTTAAAGGATAGCACAATTTGTGCGTTTCGTTCTCCTTTCCATATTCTCCAGAATACCAACATTTCTCTATTGTTGGCTCTATATTTGTCTCTATACAAACAGTAATGGCTCCTCGTTGGATGACTGCTTTTCCATTTTCAACTTTCACTTGACAAGCAGGATGCAACACCAAAGTTGCATAACTATCACTTGTTGTCGCCATATCATCCTCAATAACCAATTTTTCTGCCTTATTAAAGCAGAAAGAGCGACTATGCTTATTACCATTCTGCCAAACACATTCGGCAAGAAGGAAATCCTGATTTTCCGTCAAATCAGACTTCAAAAGTTTAGTATCAGCCTTCTTTCCCCAAAGGAAAGCCCCCATCATCTGACTTTGTTCCTGGTTCATAGACCAAACTGTATTATGATTACATGAACGACGATACTCATCTCTTTTCTGTATATTGCAATGATAGATATATGTTCCAGGATCTCCTAATATGCTATTGCCATCTACATAGAGTTGAAAACTCAATGCGTCTGCATGCCCATGAGCAGCAATACTACCAAAACCTAAAGGTGCATGATCAATACCAATTACCACTTTACCATTCTTACTTCTCAGGAAAGTATAACCACCTTCCTCAAAAGTCCTACTTTGTGAAGGCTTCCATAAAGGCAATTGCTTTAAGGTTTCGATTTCTGTCTCAGAATAGAGCCAAGATATTGTCTCGGACAAATGTTCAAAGCTTTCATATTTTTTCCCCAATAGCAAAGAACAAAGTTGAAGAAGATAACGGTAATGGCAGATTTCTCCACCTTCCAAATCTAATATCTTACCCTCATCGTTATCACCAAATTCGCAAGCCTTAGTCTCATTCACCATAGAACAAGCTACAAACTCACATTGTTTTTCCATCAACCTCTTCCAAGACTCAGGAATCTTCATACCATAACATTTCATCAGGTGCATCACCAAAGCGTATGCCTCCATCCCGAAGGTTTGATAATGCAAAGCCATCTCCATATTCACACCATCCTTACAATTCTGCTTCATCAATTCTTCATCGAGGATGCGGATGGCTAACTGCGTCCATACCTCATTGCCAAATGCAAAACCGGCATAGGCGATGGCTGTAGCTTCAACCAGCAAATGATTATTGGCCGAAGAGTATCTGGAATAATGCTGTACAATATAAGAAGCCATATTCTTGATGCCATTCTCCATATCCATGAGCAAGGCACCATTAGCCGTATATCCTTTCTTGCGAAGAAAAGCCAAAGCTACAGTCCATTGGATACAACGTATGGCAACCTCCATCACACTAGTCCAAGAAATACCATGGAGAAAAGAATTTTTTTTGTTCCAATCCAAGAACAACCCTTCTAGCTCTTTTGCATATTTTTCCTCTCCTGTAGCATAATAAGCCTTAGCTAACAAAGCAAACTGGAAGTGTCTATTCAATTCCCAATTCGTTCTTGCATCACCTATTTCGTCTTTCTGTTTATAGCTTAAGGAATAGCTGAAATCCGTCCCCCATTCTTTATCTGTCTGGAATCCTGCACTCCATCTTTCCTTATATATATGATAATCATACCCACCAAGGATATGTATGACTGTATTCAGATGGAAAGCAATATTCCTGAAATTCAGACCAACATGATCGGAATCAAATTTCAGAGATTGTAGCCGACTATCGAAAAGGTAAGCCGTTACGGCTACATCACGCTTACCAAAAAGCTTCTTTTCCTGCCTTTGCAGAAGTTTTTGTTGAAGTCTCCAACCGACTTCCGGCAAATTCATTGCCCGAAGTCGATTGAAGTACCATTGTAATTTACTCATCAATGATTGTTAATCATTAATTACTAATTCATTTTCACTAATTAGAACTCTGTCTGTTTGAAGTTCATCTTGTGCTCTTCATTCTGAGCTTCATGATTTTGGTTGATGTCTCCCCAGGAGATACCCTCATACTTGCCATCATAGTTCACTTCTTCCCACTGGCGAACCAAGTCAATGACAATCTTGTTAGGATAATTCTTCAAAACATCCTCAAAGTCCTTTTCCTTATTAGTTACCACAAGCACATCGCTGTTCTGGCATACATCATCCAAGTCGGCAGTAACGAAATGCTGCAAATGTGGAATCTTAGCCATGATAAAGTCCTTGTTGGTACCCGTCAACTCAGAAATCTTCACGTTACGGTCGTAAATTTTGATTGCAAAGCCCTTACCCAACAAACTTTCAACAACATCAACGATAGGAGAACAACGCAAGTCATCGGTACCAGCCTTGAAACTCAAGCCCAAGATACCAACCTTACGCTGACCTTGATTCATGATAAGTTGAACTGCACGTTTCTTCTGATTTTCATTACTTTGGAAGATACTCTCAATAACAGGAACATCCACATAGTTGTCATGTGCCAAGGTCTTCAAAGCCTTCATATCCTTAGGCAAGCAAGAGCCACCATAAGCGAAACCTGGCTTGAAATAGTAAGGAGAAATATTCAACTGCTTATCCTTGCAGAAGATTTCCATAACTTTATGAGAATCAACACCTACAGACTTACAGATGTTACCAACCTCATTACCGAAGACAATCTTCAACGCATGATAAGTATTGTTGACATACTTCATCATTTCAGCCACCTTGATATCTGTGCAAATAAACTCTGCATTGATATGCTCATACATCTCACGGAATACCTTTTCTGCATACTCAGAATCAGTACCAATCAATGTCAATGGTGGATTGAAGTAATCCTCAACAGATGTACCTTCACGAAGGAACTCAGGGTTGCTGACAACATTGAAATCTACGCCACGCTTCAAGCCACTTTCCTGCTCAATAATCTCACCTACCTTCTTGTTGGTACCTGGAAGAACAGTTGAACGGATTGCAACGAGATGCATGTTTGCAGGCTTCTTATCACCAGCAAATTTCTCTTTCAATGCACGACCGATACGTCCTGCCACAGTGTAGATATAATTAAGGTTCAAATGACCTTCAGGACTGGAAGGAGTACCTACAACGATGAAAGATACTTCGGTTTCCATAATTGCCTCTGCAGCAACTGTAGTTGCAGACATCAGCCCCTTTTTGTGAGCTTCCTCACAAAGTTCAGCGATGCCTTCCTCAATGATAGTAGGCTTGCCCTCATTCATCAGGCGCACCTTATTTTCATTTACATCAACACCGATCACTTTGTGACCCAACTTTGCCAAACATGCCGCACCTACGCAACCTACGTAGCCGAGGCCAAAAATACTAATGTTCATAATATTACTTCTGTTGTAAATTATTTACTATGAGTTTAAATTTTCCTCTTTTACTAAAAATCATTTCATCCATAGAGCAAACCTTTGTTGTTATGTCCATGTTTCCATGTCCACATCGCTTTAAAGTTTCCTCTACAACAAATTCTACATCTTTATTTGTATAATTCTCATCTGGAGCGATTCTTATTTCTAGCTTACCTTTCTCATTTTGAATCCATTGGCAAGCCTTAATATGTTCACCTTCTTCTATGAAATCAACTCGTGTAACCATAGAACCATCCTTGCAAAATAGGATATCATCTGTTCTACCAACAATTCTTTGAATTACCCCCCCCCATAATGCCATTTGCATTTGACATTTCATTGATGACAAGCATTAATTTGTTTCTCTTGGTATATACCAAATCTTCCTCTTTAACATAATGAATCGTTACATTTATATTATCAATACCAATCTTTTCATTGATATTGTGCAATATCTGCTTTTCCACATCATCGGTATACGAATCATCTGAAACGATATTCAGCTCCACTTTACCAGGTACTTTTTGCACAAACTGCGAATATCTCACGCCATTTGCTTCCTTAAAGATAAAGGTTAATGCTGCATTACTATACTTTGTACCATCTTTTCCGATGATAAAAGTCATTGCTCTACCATCCACTCTTTCAATACCACGGGAATAATCAATAAAGCCTTCAGGGGTTTTCTTTACTCCTTCTTTCAAGACAATTCTGTCATCAGTTTTATATCTAATTAAAGGGAATACATCATTGATAAGAGATGTGGAAATAATATGGTCATCATAATACTCTTCTATTCCATATCCAGGATCTTCAAAATAACCATTATGATCAAACGACTCTTCCAATCGTATAGTTCGCTCAGTAGTACCATAATGGTCATATACTTGTGTATGAAATATCTTTTCTATCAATTTTCGTTGATAATCAAACAAAGTTTCAGATGAAGTAAACGCTACCGGAATATGACATTCCAACCCTTTATCTTTCAATACAAGCGCCAAACTGTAGAGCGAACTTGGATAACCTTCAATAGCTTTAGGATGATGCTTTTCTATAAGACGATGATATGTTTCTGCAGTCTTAGAATTAATATTGTAACTTGAAAGAAAAAGAGTATTGCTAACATGAATTTTCAAATAAATTTCATCTCGTGTTAAATTTCCACGTAGCGACACCATCGGCTCACCATAATTATATCCACATCGCTTGCGATAACAAACAAAATAAGCTTGCTCCCTCCAAACAGATTTCCAATCTTGATAAACTGTTAAAGGAGTACCTGTTGTTCCGCTGGTGTGATTCTTGATAAGCCCCTTCTCTTTACATGTCAGTAAATCCTTACCATGTTTTTTGAGCATATCTTTGGTAAGGATTGGAAGTTTCACAATATCATTAAGATGCTTTATGTCATTAATAGAATTAACACCTACACTTTTACATAAATTCCGATAATATGCAGAACTAGTAAAAACCTTATTAAAGATGTCCAAGAAGCGTTTCTCGTTTCGCTTCTTTAACTCCATAGGAGTCATCTCATATAAAGTATCTATCTCCTTAACATATTTATTTATAAAGAAAGAAGAACGAAGCAAATACTTTAGAGATTCCTTGATGTATTTTTTATTAAATATCAGCATATCTTATTCATTTAATAAAGATCTATATAAATCATTCAATTGACGTTCTACAAAACCAGGCATATGCTCTTGAACCTTAGAATAAGATGCCTTTCCCATATCCATTCTGAGTTTCTCATTACTCATCAATTCAAGAATTGCTCGGTACATAGTGTCTTTATCACCAGGGGACATTATAAATCCATTCTCTCCATTTTCTAAAATCTCTGGTATTCCACCGACATTTGTTGAAATAATAGGCAACGAGTAGCTCATAGCTTCAAGGATAGAAATTGGTAGCCCTTCATTATAAGACGGCAAGATATAAGCATCAGCCATGTTTAGCAAACGCTCTTTTTTCTCTCCATTCACCCATCCTTGGAACACGGCAATATTCTCTAACCCATTATGCTTAATAATTTCATTAACTTGCACTACATCTCCATCACCACCAAACACAAACCTAATTTTTCCTTCAAATTCAGATCTATGCTTTATCAAAACATCCAATAAGTCGTAAATACCCTTTCGTTCACCTAAACGCCCCAAAAATAGCAATACGAAATCATCATGCTTAACTTTCTTAACACGCGGGGGAGATATTACATTTTTGACAACAATAACATTCTTATGATGAGTTGTCTCTTCAAACCATTCCTTCCAACTATTGCTAAGTGCAATAATGCAATCGCATTTAGTAATGGTTTTCAGAACAGCTTTTTTGTGTCGTGCTGTAAATCTTTGAAATTCTGCTCCATGACAATGGAAAACAACTTTTTTTCCAAACATTTTAGCAAGATTGATAAAAATCCGCTTTCTCCAAAAACTAGCATCACTTGCTCCATGCACATGCACAATTTTTATTTCTCTATGAAATAACATCCACTTCCAAAATAGAGCATAAGCTTTGATAAAAGTCGTCAATTTTTGCAGCGCTCCATAATCTACTACTGTAGCAACATGGTTGAATGGCTTGTAGAAAGTACTATATACATTCTCAACAGCAGCTACACCACCATGTACAATATGATAGTCTATACCTATCGTCAAGATGTTCCTTGTATCCATTTTAATTAATTTGCTTTTCCCACATCTTCGTTGTGAGATTATATTTTTTAATAACTTTAGCAGGATTTCCTACAGCAACACTAAAAGGCGGTATGTCTTTAGTAACAACACTACCTGCTCCTATCTGAGAATCATGTCCTATAGTTACATCCTCTATTAAACATACAGAAGGACCCATATATACATTATCTTCTATTGTTGCAGCTTTACCTTTATTAGAACCAATAGTAAGAAACTGACTCAAAGAAACATTTTTCCCTATTTTTGCAGTAGGATTTATAATAATACCGCACCCATGTCCAATATAAAGACCTGGACCAATATTAGTGTTTGTAGAAATCTGAATACCATACTTAGAAGACAAATGGTGATATATAAGCCAAAAAAAAGGACGAATTGGACTTTTCACAGAAGTTAGTCTTAACCATAAAAGATAAACAAAACCTCTTTCATGAACTAAAACTTTAATAAATTTTTCCCAAAACGCCCCCCCATAATGTGAAGAATATCGTAAATAATCACATTTTAAAATCTTAATAAGTTCTATATAACTATCCATATTTTTAATATGACTCCAAATATTTTTTTGCTGTTACAGATACATCATAAGTATTACGTACATATGATAAGGCAGTCTTAGCCTTATTTAATGCTTCATTATAATGATTCCTAATATAATCAATTTGTATTGCCAGATCATCTGCGCTTCCATTTTCAAATATCCAACCGAACTTAGAGCCACAGGTAACTTCAGCAGGACCTTGTCCTGAAGAAACTAGGACAGGAATATTCGCAGACATAGCCTCTGCTACTGTTAATCCAAAACCTTCCCATCGTGAGGCTTGAACAAACAAATCATAATCACATAAATGGTCACCAATATATGCTTGTGGACGTTTCCCTAAATGATCATAGCGCTAAAATGATACCACCTGTAGCACTCAAATGATACCGCTTTGTTAGCGTGGTTACAGGTATCGCTTTTCACGTGGTCGGCGATACCTGTTTAAAGAGTGATAGTCACGTGGTCATAAAATGACATAAGCCGTGACGAAGATATCGGATTTTACGTTGTCAAGCCATAACCAAAAGTACCCGACTATCGTTTCCTTCTTTGGCGCATAGACGGTCCTTCCAGTTTGATAAGATTACTGCTGTTCACCAATCTATCCATGATAGCATCAGCCAAAGTTGCTTCTGCAATGTAGTCATACCATTTATCGACAGGTAACTGAGATGCTATGATGACCGACTTCTTCTCATATCGGTCTTCTAGGATTTGCAGCAGTGCGATACGGGTATCCGCATTCATTGCCACCAAGCCAAAGTCATCAAGTATGATCAAGTCATTGCGGTCAAGACGCTTCAACAACTTCTGGAAGGTGCCATCCATTCTTGACTGGGCTATCGTATCAACAAAGTGATTCATATTCATGTACTCAGTTCTCAAGCCCAGCATACATGCCTGCCGTCCAATGGCGCAAGCTAAGTACGATTTGCCGCAGCCAGTGAGTCCTGTAATGAGCAGATTCTCTCCATTGCGTATAAATCTACAGTCGGCAACCTCGTCAAGCATGGCTCGTGTCAAGTTTCTTGCAGTCGAGCACTCTATGTCTTCCACATACGCAGTATAGCGCAGGTGGCTAGCCTTCAGAAGCTTTGCTGTAAGCGCATTACTACGATGGCATTTTTCTGCCTCTATCATTCTAGCCATAGCCTGTTCAAGCGATGGACGCATGTTGATTGGAAGGTTCATCATCTCGTTGTAAGACTCAGCTATACCATTCAGCTTCAGGCTTTTCAGCATATCCACAGTTTCGTTGAGTGTCATGCCTGTTCCTCCTTTCCGTCGTTAGCATAGAGTTCCATTACAATGGAGTATTCGCCAGCCCCACGTACATTGTCGTTCTTTGGCACTTGGGATACGATTTCTCCATTTTCCATGGCTAAGTCTCTGTTGTTCATGAGGATGTTTCGGGCAACTTGAAGCGATGCCGTAGATGTCTCCATCTTCA
>ENA-OPSN01000026-OPSN01000026.1-human-gut-metagenome-genome-assembly--contig:-NODE-26-length-83378-cov-52.054943_pt1 | contig 83378 bp, 99 predicted proteins | sample MGYA00241808_ERZ501907 | MGnify/ENA primary metagenome ERZ501907 (study PRJEB25962, sample SAMEA2042218) | human gut metagenome | biome: human gut; feature: human-associated habitat; material: faeces...
ATAATAGATTACTATGGAACCTTAATCAAGGCAGATACCCTGCTCTCGTAGTATGTAAGCATATTGCACATTGTGAAAATCTATATAAATTCTTTAAAGAAAGACTAGATAATACCCATAATATTGCTTATGTGCATGTTAATACTCCTACTAAATTAAGACAACAGATAATGAAGGATTTTAGGGAGGGTAAAATAGATATCCTTGTATCAACTACAATTATTGCTCGAGGTAAAAACTTTCCTAAGCTCAGATATCTGTTGAATACTGCCAGTATGGATTCTCAAGAAAAATCAATTCAGTTCTTAGGACGATTGGTAAGAAAGGATGAATCCAAATCCAAAGTTTACCTAGATGATTTACATTATCCTGGGAATTATTTAAGTAGGCATGGGAATCATAGAAGAAAGTATTATCAAGATCAAGGACTTAAAGTTATCCGGTTAAGTAAGCTCTGGGATAAGTACCCTAGACATAAGCCTTTTCAAGGATAATAATTTCTGACTATGAGTATATACTTTTTCTCCGTAGGAGGAAAGGTATATTACATGTTACGTTAAGAGGCATTAACCATTAATAATCATAAACAATGAAGATTCTACAAAAAATCAAATCATTATTCAATTGTTCTGTAATACCTCCAGAACATATATTCAATGGCATAGGAATAGAATATATAACTCCTATCAAAAAATCCGGGGATAAGCCTGATGAAGTTCGATATTATTTTATGATTCATTTTCAATCTGGGTTAGTAATCAAAGTTCAGATATATACTTCTGAAATAGAAGTACCACCCATTCTTCTGTCTATCAGGGAACTATTTATAAATGGTATAGGACATTCATATATTACTCTGTATCAAGATGAGATGATGGATGTTCAAATCATAAGATATTATCATAAAGAATTTTAAATTGGGAATTATGGCAAAGAAGAAACAAACTTTACCTGATATCAAGAATCAGGATCCCTTAGAACCCATTAATATTGCAGAACTAGGTTCTAATTCAGACCCCTGTTTTGGTATTGGTTATGACTTATCAACTAAAGAATGTAAACTATGCGGAGACTCAGAATTATGTGCATTCAAGATGTCACAGAATATGAACATCACAAGGAAAGAGCTAGAACAGAAGAATCAATACAAGGATTTGGATGTATTAGAAGACACAGTTGGTATCAAGAAATACATCCGAGGCTTGATTCGGAAAGGGAAAGACAGAAAAGAAGTTATTACCAAAACCGTTGAGAAATTCGAAGTACCAAGAAAACGTATTAGAGAACTTTATAAGGAATGCAAAAAATAGAAATGATATGGGCTATGTTCAAGGTATACCTTAACAACCCAAATTACTATGTGAAACAAGAGGATATACTTGCTAATGTATGTGGCAATGGAAGCAGGGATGTAAGAAAGATAATGAACTCTCTTGGTATTCACAAGGGAGATCCCTCAAAATTAACTTATGGCCAACTTTTAAAACAGTGTAATATAATATGAACAGATTTAGATTTATCAAAGTAAGAGATGTAAAATCTCCATCAAGAGGAAACGAAGGAGATGCAGGTTTAGATTTCTATATCCCTGAAGACTTAACTCTACAGGATTTAGTAAAGGCTAATTCTCAATTAATGTTTCATTCTGAAACACCAGAACCAGGTAAAGTAAGCCTTGGATATAATCCAAATAACCAGGTACAATTCATTTACATCTTCCCATTCACCCGGATACTGATACCATCAGGTATCAAAGGTTTATTAGAACCAAGAGATTCTATGCTGATGGCAGCAAACAAATCTGGTATATCAACTAAGCAGGGACTTATATATACTGCTGAGATAGTAGATTCTCCATATACCGGAGAAATTCATATAGGTGTATATAATACTTCTCATGAGATTCAAGTAATAGAAGCTGGAACCAAGTTAGTACAGTTTATTCATGTACCCATTTATCTTACAGAACCAGAAGAAGTAACTAATGAAGAATTCTACAATGATGCTCAGTATTGGGGAACAAGAGGTAATAACGGATTCGGATCAACCAATTAATAATCATAATATATGGCAACTTTAGATGAACTAGCGAATAGAATATCGGTATTAGAGAATCGATATTCAACTTTAAACAGTGTAGTGAACGGACATACTACCGAGATACATAATCTTGATACTAGATTAGATACTGCAGAATCTAAATTGAATAATCATGAGGAACGGCTTAAAACTCTAGAAGTTAAAGTAGAAGATCACGAAAGAAGACTACAACTGATAGAGAATTCTCATATAAAGTATACAGTATCAAGAAAGGTAAAATATCCCAAGAAAGCAGATCAGGGATTCTATTTGTATCTTCCTGAAGATCTTACGATTGATATTCTCATGGAATACAATAACGGAGTAATCAAACAGAAATGGAACTGGTTGAATAGAATCTTTAATCCTCAGGGATTCGGTAAAGTATCTTTCGACTTAGATAGAAACAGTGAGGGTCATATTAAAACTATCGTTCTTGGTCAGAATACCAGGTTATTAATCCCAACCGGTATTCATATTGAAGAATTCACTCCAGTTAAGTCTGTACTGAAAGCTGCAAATGAAGAAACTAATTCTATCAACAGTGGTCTAGTATACGGTATAGAAGTACTTGGTCAAGTTCCAGGAGATGAAGTAGTGGTAAGTGTATTCAACCCAACTTCTGAAATCATTGGAATCGAAGCTGGAAGCGTATTGGTTCAAGTATTACATTTATTCTCTTATCATACAGTACCAGAAAAAGAATAGTTACTATGGATATCTCTAATCTGAAAGAAAAAGCCCCTGAAATCAAACAGGGGCTTGAACTTGAGAATATGTATGAGATTAGCTATCGTCAATTAGACTGTTATAAACCCTTAGAAAGGTTACCAGAATATCCCATGGATATTAACAGTACTAAAAATCAATCTCTTATGAAAAACCTTATATCTCAAGTAGTAGAGGAGTTAATGGAAGGTTATGAATCTACTTCTAATATAAATGATATTCTAGAAAATAAGGGATGGAATACCAATTTATATACTGATGTAGAAGAGATTCAGATAATCAACAATCTACAGAATGCTAATGAAGAACAAGCAGATGCAATAGGATTCTTCTTATCAGCTTTGATATATGCTAATATATTGCCAGAGGATATCTATAGTTGGGCAAACAAAGAACTGACTAAAGGGCAAAAGGCAGTAGAAAATTTAGAAGACGTAATGGCATTCGGTATTCATATGATTTTAGAGATGGATGCCGTTAGTAGTATATTCAAAAATTTCAAGCTAATATCCGAAACAATTGAGGATAAAACTTCCGAGTATATAAAGGGATTCAAGGAAATGAGTCCAAATTTGCATACTGATGAGAAAAATATTTTGTTTCAGATAGTGTATGTTTTGAATCTTGCTAGAAATACTCTTAAGAATCGTACATGGAAACAGTCACCAGTAATAACTAAAGAACTAGAATTCCAGGATAGGCTGGTAGAGGCATTCTATTATTATATGGGATTCCTATCAATAATGGGATTTACTCCATTGGGTATATACGAGCTGTATTTCAAGAAAGAACGGTTGAATGAATGGAGAATCACTACACAATATTAACTTAATACTGAATTATGAAGCAAGACAATATACCTGGGTACCCAGGTTACTACTTAGATCGAAAGGGAAATCTTTGGAGATTTAAGGAAGATAAATGGGTAAAAGTAAAAAAGTATATTAGTCCAAAAGGATATCCCCATGTTCATCTTTATGATATTAATACTAAAAAGTCACGTATTAGAAGATTGAATAGGTTAGTGGCTATCCTTTATATACCCAACCCTCATAATTTACCTGTAGTAATGCACCTAGATAACAATCCTTTAAATAATCGGGTAAGTAATCTATATTGGGGTACATATAAAGAAAATACACAGCAGATGATGAGGGAAGGTAGAAATAAGGGCCAGTTTGTTTCAAAATTATCCCAAGAACAATTAAAAGAAGTAGTTAGATTGTATGATTCTGGTAAGTTTACTTTAAAAGAGTTGTCGATTGAATTTAATTGTAAAAATATGAGTAGAATAGTAATACGAACGAAAGGAGAGATAGTAAAATGAGTGGTTGGAATTCAAGGTTACCTGGCTTAGAGCTTAATACAGAAGAGCAAATCCATTCATTAGAATTTGCTACTTCACAAGAAGCATGGGAAAAGTTAAATGAAGGATTTCTAAGACTAGAACCATCTTTATTTGCAAAAGGTGCTACCGCAAACAGTGGAGTAGCTGTGGTATATAACGTATTTATAAAAATACGTAAAGCTTGGGTAGACCCAGATTTTGATTATGGTAGATGTTTCAATTATAAAGAGACTAAGTGGACAAGCTTACTGAACAATTACATTGATTTCAATAAGCTTGATTTATTGCGTAGTAAGCTGAGAGTACTAAAAACCAAGTATAATCAGAATTACAACATTACTTATATGTTTAATAATCATCATGATAACGGTAAACAATGTTTAATTGCTGCTACATTCTCCAAACGATTTGGGGAAGACATACCTGTTATTACAATGGTAATCAGGGCATCCGAGATAACAAAAAGGTTAATCTTCGACTTCTTACTAATACAACGAATGGCGGAATATGTGTACGGACCAGAACAATCAGTACAAATCAATTTATTTGCCACTCAAATGTATGGGAATGTAGAAACACTTCTGATGTATCATACTCATAAACCTTTGAAGAAGGTATTAAAGGGAACTGATAAGGAAAATTCTTGGATAAAGAGGTTGAATGAGGTATTTGATAAATTTCAAAACGGTAAAGAGAAAGATTTCTCTAGTTTTAAGGTATTCTTTAGAAGTTTTAAAGTGCTTCGACCAGATTTATATAAGGAAACCTATAAATCTATGAAAGCAAAGGAATTACTTCTTGAAGATGAAGATATCGAATATCCCGAGAATGTAATCTCTTACTCTCAACGTAAAGCATATAAGAAGAAACTTTTAAAACAGAAGAAATGAGAATTTATAGCAGTAGTTATGAGTTAATGTCTGAAATGGGCAGAGAACTCAACAGTTATGGTCAAACTGTAAAACCAAAGACTTACCAGAATAAGAATATTGAAGGTAATGAAGATTTTGTAACTAAAGAGATCATTTGCCAACAATATTGCTTAACATCCTTGCAAGATCCAACGTGGCTATTCTTCTATTCAAGATCTAGGAAATGGGCAGATGCCGAGTTTAAAGAAAGGATTAATACTTCTGAGATAATTAACCCGGGCAAAGCTTGGGAATTAAGAAAAGATTTATGGGAACAGTTCTTGGTAAATGGTAAATTTGATTATACCTATAACGAAAGGATGGCAATTCTTCCATATACCATACAATTACTAAAATCAGATTCTGATACTCGTAAAGCGGTATTACCTATATTTAATGGTAGTGGTGAAGATGATACTCTTTATTACCATGGAAGTAAACGTATACCATGCTCAATGTATTATGATTTCCTTATCCGAGAGAATGGTAAGGGAGAAAAGGTATTACATATCTGTTATCATCAAAGAAGTTCGGATTTTGTTACTCATTTTGGTAATGATGTATACCTTGCATGGAGACTAATGGAATATGTAGCTAAAGAGGTTGGAGTAAAACCAGGTTATTTGTATCACACCATAGACTCATTACATACTTATCAAAAAGACTGGGATAAGTTAGCCAGTTCTCTAAGATTATTTGAGGATACTATCATATAATACATGCTTTATTTCTATTTTGTTTTGATGTCATTTTCGCAAAATGATTTAAAGTAACTCATATCAGGTTTAAGGAAGTAGGTCTGGGAAGATATACTTCCTTATTTTATTTAAAAAACTTCTAGTATGGAAACGAAATATAAGATTATAACCAATAAACAAGAGCTAAAGAAACTTATCCAATGCTGTAAGCAAACTGGTTATGCTTCTGTAGACTTTGAAACAAATGCCGAGCCAATATATAACAAATCTTTTAAACCCACTATATTATCAGTAACTTTTCAACCGGGTTTTGGATGTTCTATACCTTTAGACCATTTCGAAACAAAGAAGTATACTTCTAGTGGTTGGAATTGGAAAAAGATGCTTCGTAAATTTGGTGAAGAGATAATCGAAAATCCTGAAGTAGTTAAAGTTGCTTGGAACTACAAGTTTGATGACCAGATATTTCAAAAGTATAATATCTATTATCGAGGAGCATGTTTGGATGGTATGCTTGCTAAATATCTCTTGAATGAAGAAAAACCCAATGATTTGAAGTCCATGGTAAGAAGGTATTTACCAGAATATGGAGATTATGAAAAGCAAGATAAATTCGATAATATTCCCTGGGATAAAAAAGAATTAGAACCACTTTGTCATTATGGATGTCAAGATACTGATTATACTCTCCGATTAATGCTTTTCTTTGAAAAGAAGCTAATTGACTTAGGATTATATAATACTTATCGTAATTTAATCATGACTGCTTCTAGGGTATTAACTTCTGTAGAAAAGAATGGTTTATATGTAGACAGGGCATTCAACCAAGAATTATTAGATTCTTACTTACCAAAGATAGAAGCAGCTAAGGAAACAATATATAATTTACCTAGAGTAAAGAAGTTTACTAAACGATATAATCAATCCAAAATTGAAAAATATATTGCTAAATTAGAAGAAGAGATAGAAAACTTAGATCCTGAAGTAGATAAGAGAAAAATAAAATCTAGGGAACAAAAGATTGCTAATATAAGGGCAGGAGTTTTTACTATTAAAAAGGAATTAGAGTTAATCAGACCAGTAAGTTTAGGTAGTTCAGTAGATTTACCTCAATTAATGTATTCAGAGGAAGGATTTAATTTCGAGGTAATCAAAAAGAATGATACTGGTAATCCAAGTACAGATGAAGAAACACTCACTAATTTAAGGTTAACAGTTAAAAAACCTGATTCACCTAAAGCAGTATTCCTAGATAGTTTATTAGAGTTGAGAGGTTTAGAGAAAATGTATAAAACCTATATAGAGGGTTGGCATGAGAAAACTCAAGATGATGATAGACTACACGGAAGATTCCTTATTCATGGAACTACATCGGGAAGATTATCTTCAGCAGAGCCCAATGCTCAGCAAATACCCAAGACATCAGTAGACCCAAATATAAAGAAACAATTGGTTGCTCCAAAAGGAACCCTTTATATTGCTAGTGACTTTAGCCAGGCAGAGTTAAGAATTATGGCTCACTTATCTGGAGATGAAACTTACTTAAATGCTTTTAACTCTGGTCAGGATCCTCATTTGGCAATTGCTGCTACTAAATATCATGTATCTTATGATGAAGCTTTAAAAATATATGAAGATGAAAACCATCCAGATCATAAGATATGGAAGGTAAGGAGAAAGCAAGCTAAACAGATTGCATTTGGACTTATTTATGGTATTGGTGCTAAATTACTAGCAGTAAAATTATCTGACCCCAAATCTGGTATCATAGTTACACCAGAAGAAGCCCAAAAGGAAATGGATATATTCTTTGGTCAACATCCTAAGTTAAAAACCTTCTTAAAGAAACAAGAGAAGTTCCTTAGAAAGAATGGGTACTTAGTTTCTTTATTTGGTAGAAAACGAAGATTACCCCAAATTTATTCTTCAGATAGAGGAGAAGAAGCTTATGCTTTACGATTAGCCTTGAATTTCCCTTGTCAATCTGCAGCATCAGATATGTGTTTATTTGGAAGTATATTAATATACTACCTTATGAGACAAGGAAAATTACCTCCTACAAAATCAGTATGCTTGGTTCATGATGCTAATTACCAAATCACTAAACCAGAAAACATAAACACATGGAGTATTTATGAGATGTGGCAAATTTATCGAAACCCCTTAACTAAACCCTATTTCGGTTTTCAGATAGACGATCTAGATATGGAAATGGACTTTGTTATAGGTAGATCGATGGCAGAAGAACTACCTTTTATTCCTGGATATGATTATAGAAAAATGCTCGAACCCGATTTTTCAGTAGAAGAGTACATGGAAGAGCATAAGAAATATAAGCATATAAAGATAAAAGATTACCCTAAAATATTCAAGAAGGAGATAAAGAAATATAAAGAGGGATATGAAAAGAAAGTACATTAGTAATATGCCTATTGAAGGATTCTCTAAATATCACATATGTAAGAATGGCCGATTATATTCTATTCATAGTGGTACTTGGAGATTGATAAAACCAGTAGCAAAGAGTACTGGGTATATATCTAATAATCTAATATCTGATTCTGGTAAAAGAGCTAATTTCTATCGACATAGATTAGTTGCAGAAGTTTATTTACCAAATGATAATCATACTTTAGTAGTATGTCATAAGGATAACAATTCTTTAAATAATCGGGTAAGTAATTTATATTGGGGTACATATAAAGAGATAATACTCAACAGTGTATAAGAGATGGTAGATTCCCATTTCGTAAGAAGAAAAAGGTGGATGAAAATAAGTTGATATATCAATACAATATTGGAATACCCAGAAAAGATATATTAGAAGAATTTAGGATATCCACTAAACTACTTTATAGTATTTTAAGAAAACATAATGTTAAACTACGAAAATCATGAAGAAGATTTTAAACGGTCCCACGGTGTGGAGAGCTAAATGCCCAGTATGTGATTGTGAATTTGAATATGATACCAGCGAAGCTTTTAGAGTTTACGATAAATCGAATAGTGATATATTTAAGGTAATACAATGCCCAAATTGTAAAACTCATATAAAGCATTCAGATTCAGTATCTACCACTACAGAAACGATAAGAGAGGATACTATGACAACATAACTAATTAAAATTTTAGATTATGGAAAATGACCCATTAAAGAAAGAGGCTGATAAGGTAATCAATGTAACTTACATGTTATCTGGAGTATTAGAACAATCATTCCAAGAAATGGATGAAATTTTGGATAGATTACACAAAAGACTTCACCATGAAGACCGAAGGTTAATCAACTCTATCCGAAAACATATAAAATTTCTCAATTCAAACATAGAATCACTCAGAACTCATTCACTTTCTAAGATGGATGAAGAAACAGTAGAATGCTTTGATGATACTACTCTTAGATTTTATGTAATCTTCATGAAATTACTTGAAGTTGCTGGTATAGATTACCTTTGCGATTTACGATTATACTCTCTGTATAATCTGTTAGACAAATATCAATCCCTTACTAGTTATCCCAAATTAGATTCTAGGGCTAAGATTGCTTTCCTACAAGTTAAGAGAGATATCGAAAGTGGTCAGTATTCTGCAGAAGATATGAAAAACGTTTTTAAGTTGAAAGATGAAAACCGAGATAAATAAACTTAAGGTAGTATTTGAGGGTAGAACCTTAGAAATAGATATTCAAAAGGAATTATCTATCAATGAGAACTTATTAAATTCTCAGCTAAAGGATTCTCCCTCTAGTTATTATATACTTGCTTCATTAAGAGATAAGTATATAAAACAAAGAGATGCTTTAGCAAGAGAAAAAGAGGAAGCATATTCTGCTGCATGGGTATTTATAAAAGATTCCAATGAGAGGTTCAATAATGATTACGTATCTCATAAAGCTAATATAAACCCCAAATATAAATCTATTTGCAAAAGGTATCTAAAGGCTGCAGCTAAAGCTAATAAATTTATAGCTATCTGTAAAGCTTATGAGAGTAGAGAAGGCATCTTAAGAACTCTTAATGCCAATATCCGTAAGTTACAGTAGGAACTATAAAAGATTACTAACTAAATTTTATAAATATGTATAATTTACAACTTATATCAACTCTAGTAGCTAAGAAGCTTGGTAATAGTATTCCAGGTTTACCCGTAGAAAATAAAATTTTGGTATATTCTCCCAAAGAGATTAATACCACTGCTTCTGGTATTATTATTCCGGATATGGTAAAGGAAGGAGTTCCTCGTAAGGGTGTTGTTATTAAATCTGGTGTAATCACAGAAGAATATCAAACTTACAAGGACCACGTGGAAATCGGTCGTATAATCGAATATGGATTGTATGCTGGTAAAGAACATCAATTCGATAAAAACTGTTTACCTCAGGAATTACAACCCTTTTATGAAAATGGTCTGTTCACCGTATTAGCTTTAAATGAGATTTCATACTCAGAACCCAATAACTTAGATTGATATGATTAAAGATAAGGACAAAAAGAAAAAGAAATTATCTTCTAGTGGCATGACTACTAAAGATAAGATGTTAGCCCGGAAAAAACAATTAGAATCCAAGGGTAATGGTAGTGGATTGGTATTCCCTAAAGAGGGAACCTTAAGAATGAGAATCAAATCCCCAGGCGATGATCAAGAATTGGGTATTGAACTGACTCAGTTCTATCTGAATAAAGATTTGGGAGGAGTTATTTCCCCGGCTACTTTTGATGAACCATGCCCATTTATGGAAAAGTACCAAGAACTGAAAAACTCAAAAGACCCAGATGACCAGGAACTTGCAAAGATGCTGGTACCAAGAAAAAAATACGTAGTGGGTGGAATAGTATATTCAGATGAGAAAGGTACTAAGGTAGATTATGAAGGAAAAGATAAGGGAGTATTAATCCCAAGATCAGTATACCAAGATATTATCGACCTTTACTTGGATGAAGACGAAGCTGGAGATATGACAGACCCAAGAACTGGATACGATATAAAAATTATCCGTTCTGGTTCAGGTAAGAATGATACCACATATTCTGCTCGTGCATGTAAACCTACTAAACTTGACAAGAAGTATTCAGGTAACGTAGATTTGGAATCCATAGTAAGATCTCAGATTAAAGATTACGATGAACTGGAGGAAACTTTGGCATTATTCTTAAAAGAAGGAAGAGATTCTGATGAAGAGGATGAAAAACCAAAGAAGAAAAAGAAAGGTATTCATAAAGATCATTACAGGGATGACGATGAGCCTAAGAAGAAAAAGAGAAAGTATAAGTCAGATATTTGATAAATTGGTTTTATAAATGGTTGGTAGAGGAGGTAATTCAAGAAATTGGTTATCTCCTTTATTTATGTTAATACATTACAGTATGGCAAAGTATGATAACATACCTGGATGTCCAGGATATTATATTTCTCGTAATGGGAAATTATATACTAGACACATACCAGGTAATACTAAAGGAGGTTTATATAAGGATAGATGGGTACTAAGAAACAGATACTCATTATCAAACGGTAGGTATGTTAAATATTATCGGGTAGAAATACAAGGTAAGAAATGGTATGTACATAGATTAGTTGCTTTTGTTTGGTTACCAAATCCAGAAAATTTACCCTGTGTGGGTCACAAAGATAATAATCCCCTGAATAATAGGGTTAGTAATCTTTATTGGTGTACACAAGAAGAGAACATGAAGCAAATGATTCGAGATAGTAGATCATTAAGAGGAGAAAAGAATCCTGCTTGGAAAGATCGAGATTTTGAAAAGATTTCTCAAATGTTTGCAGAAGGTAAGGGTATTACTGATATAGCTAAAAGCTTAGGTATAAGTAGGCATATTGTTCAAAAGAGTATTCAATTAAAATTTAAAGAATTATGGCAAGGAAGAAAATAAAAGTACCATCTCTGAATGAGATGAAGAAGAAATTCTCAGGTTTTTCTATAGCAGCAGAAGAAGATGATTCTAAGTTACCCTGGTTACCATCTAGGTTTTTAGCTTTTAATCATGTACTAGGAGGAGGAATCCCTTATGGGAAGATTTTAGAATTATTTGGTACTGAATCCTCTGGTAAAAGTTTGATGGCTTATGATTTTGCTTACTCTTGTCAATATTTGAATGGAGTAGTTTTGTGGATAGATGCCGAACAATCGTTTACTAATTCTTGGGCTGAGATTAATGGGTTAGATCTAAATAGGGTAATTATCTATAGAGAAACGGCTATAGAAAAAATATCCGATTGGGTGGCATCTATGTCATTATATTGGAGAAGTCAACTAGTAAATAATGAGCCTATACTACTCATCTTAGATTCGGTTTCTGCTTTGGACACAGAAATAAATATCAATTCTGAAATGAGTAATGCTTCTGCAGATATGGGTAATCGAGCAAAAGCTATATATAAATATTTCCGTATAAGAAATGAAATGTTATACTCTTTGGGAGTAACTCAGATTTATATTAATCAATTACGTACTAATCTAAAAGCTGGTATGTTTGAAAATCCCGATACTACTCCTGGAGGAGCTGCTTTAAAGTTCTATGCTTCTCAAAGAATAGGATTATACGGAGGTAAATCTCTAACGAAGAAGATAAAGGGAAAGGAAAGAAAAATTGGTAGAGTAACTTCGATTCGTACTATGAAAAATAAAGTTGCTCCTCCAAGAGGAACTATAAAAGCTGCTCCTGTATACAATAATCCTAAGTATCATGATGTGGGTTTTGATAAGATATATTGGTTAAATGAGATCCTTATAGAGGAGGAGATTATAGAAAAATCCAATGGTGGAGTTTATAAATATAAAGAAGAAACCCTTTGTAGAGGAGAAGAGAAATTTTTAGCTTTACTAGAAGAGAATGATGAATTAAGACGTAAGCTATTAAGAAAAGCTGGTATAAATACTATTGGAACTACTAAGAAGAAATTAGAATCATTAAATATTAACCTCTTCCCAGTAGAAGATGTTCAAGGGGAAGACGAAGAGGAGGAAGAAGATGAGTAAGAAAACAATATTACTAATAGATGGGGAAAATCTACTTCACCAAAGTTTTCACAAGTTTGAAAAGCTTAAGTCTACCGATGGAAAACCAAGTGGAGCAATATTTGGATTTTTTAGGTCATTACATGGGTTCCTACATAGGTGGGACCCAGATGAGGTTATTATAACTTTTGATAATGGACACTCTCCTTATAGAGATGCTTTGTTACCAGATTATAAGGGACATAGGAAAAATATTTCAGTAGATTATGAATCTCTTCAATCTCAAAAACGTATTATTATGGGTATGCTTAAGCTCCTAAGAATTAAATATGTTTTTGATAAGCATAATTCTACTAAATATGAGGGAGATGATTTCTTAGCATACCTAGTTTTAAATAAAAAACCCACTGAGAAGGTAATCATAATATCTTCGGATAAGGATTTTAATCAGCTTATCAGTAAGGATGTAAAAATACACAATCCAAGAAAGGATGAGATGATCCATCAGGGTAATTGTAAGGAGTTATTCGGATATTCCCCTGAAGAAACAGTAGATTACCTTTCAATGGTGGGAGATACTTCGGATGATATTAAAGGTATACCAGGTATTGGTCCTGTAAAAGCTAGGAAAATATTGGACGAATATGGTACTTTGGATAAATTTCTAGAGCATCATCATCAAACTTCTCATGTAGAGATTGCAGAAAGGAATAAGAAGCTTATAGATTTAAGATTATTTCAAAAAGAAGTACCATTATCCAAGTTACCTATGAAAAAGTTTGCTAATAAGGAGATAAAATACAAGAAATTCAAAGAAGTCTGTATCGAATACTCTTTAGCATCCTTTATGACAAATGAATTTATGAAACCATTTAAAGATTTGTTATCATGAAAAGAATTATGTTTGTAGGGCCAAGTGGAATAGGAAAAACCACTTTGGCAAAGTTCATAGAAACCAAATATGGTATACCCTTTATATCTGGTAGTATGTCAGATTTAATGCCAGATACAAAAGAGATGCACCATGCCGAGTTTTTACACCAAGAATGTGGAGAACTCATAAACAAGGATTATCAATTGTTGAATCTGAGAAATAAGCTTTTTAAGGATAAAGAAACCTTTGTAACAGACCGTAGTTATGTAGATTTAGCGGCTTATTTCATATATAAGCAATCTACCAATATTCCCGAATGTGAAGTAGATGCTTTTTTAGATATATGCCAAGAACTTACAGTCCAACAATGTGATTTATTAATATATCTTCCCTTGAGTATGTACAATATGAAAGAATGGCCAATGGAAGATAATAAGAAGAGAATCATAAACAGATATTATCAGGCTCAAATGTCAGATATAATGGGTAATCTGTTAACCCGGTGGAGTACTTTAAGTGTAATAGATATATTAGTAGTACCCCAATTAGATTTCTACGACAGAATACACATGATAATGTCAAGATTGGATTAATATGAAGAAACAAGTAATGGAAGATAATATTAATGGCTTTCCCGGGTATCATATTACCCGGGAAGGTTTGTTATATAGTAGATATAACAAGGTTGGTAAATTAACCAAGGTATATCATAAGAATAAACCTTATACAAGGTCAAATGGTTATCAACAGATATTATTAAAGATAAGGAAGTTAGGGTTAGTAAGGAGAGCTTATATACACAGATTGGTAGCAGAAGCTTATATACCAAACCCTTTAAATAAACCCTGTGTATGTCATAGGGATAATAATAGAGATCATAACACCGTAGAAAATCTATATTGGGGTACCTATAAAGAAAATTCTCAACAAGCTAGTATGGAAGGTAAACTCAATAATAAGAAGGTAATTAAGTTTTTGGTATTCTCTGACCTCCATCTTCATATTTGGTCTAAGTTTGAAACTCGTATTAGTACTGCTATTAGAGTATTAGATGTTATTTCTTCTGAAAGTATGAAATTAAAAGTACCCGTGTTATTTTGCGGTGATTTATTACATGAGCCTAAATCTTTGAGTCAAGAATTATCCGAGATTATCTATAAAGAATTTTCTAAATTAGACGAAAAAGACTGGGAAATGTACTGTATAGCTGGTAATCATACAATGAAACATATTAATAGAATTGATAAACCAGCTTATTCTTGGGAAACTTGGCTTTCCCAAGAATACCGATTCTTAAAGTTAATAAATTTCCATAGGGTACATATTGGAAAATTCTATATACATGGTATACCTTATATAGACAATAATATTGGTTTGTCTGATTATTTAAAATCCATAGATACTGAAGTAGGTAAACCTAGAAGTAAACACCTACTTTTACTACATACCGACTATCCAGGAGCAAAAGACACCGATGGTAGAGAGGTAGATTCAGTAGAGAATCTTAATATTAATCTTCTCAATAAGTTCGATTTAGTATTATGTGGGCATATACATAAACCTCAAAGACTTTCTAAAAAGGTTTATATGATTGGTGCTCCATATCAACAGAGAAGAACCGATAAAGATTGTAAACTGGGATATTGGAAACTTTATTCGGATTTATCTATGGAATTTATAGAACTGAAAGGATTCCCAAAATTCGTAGATGTTGAATCCGAAGATGAAATTAAGGATGATGGCAATTATTATACCATTTTACCCAAGAAAACTAGTATTCAAGTAAATATAAACCATAAGATTACTAAGCAAGTTTCTAAGAAAACTCTAGCAAAAAGATACTTAAGGGAAAAAGGTATAAAGGATGATGCTAAGAAACAACTTTTAATTGATACTTTAAACAAAGCTGAATCATGTTGACATTTACAAGGTTAAATATACAGGGATTCTGTTCTATAGATTCCTTCAGTTTACAATTAAACCAAGATTGTACAGTTCTTATAAAAGCCCCAAATGGTTTTGGGAAATCAACTTTACTGAATGCCTTGGTATGGGCATTATATGGGAAAAATATAAAGGGAGTATCTGAGGTAAATACTTGGAAAGAATACCAACCTAAAGATTATAAGGGAACCATGGTAGAAGTATTTTTTCAGAAAAACCAAGATTCCTATAAGGTAATCAGATGTCAAAAATTCAAAGATTACCTAGAGGATGGTGCTAAGGGAAATGATAGACTCATAATCATTAAAAATGCCGAGATTATTAATATCAAGGGTAAGAATGAATTACAGAATGCCATCAATAAAGAACTAGGATTATCCTATCTGTTATTCATGAACTCAATTATGTTCGGTCAGGGTATTAAGAGATTAATCCAAGAATCTAATTCGGATAAGAAAAAGCTTTTTGAGGAAGTATTCGATTTAGAATACCTAAATTTAGCAAAGGGTATAGCTAATCAAGATAAGGCAGTTATCTTAAATGAGATTAATCAATTAGAATCCGAATCCCTTTCACTAAAGAAAGAATTAGAGGCCAATAAAGAAGCTTACTTCGATTTGAGGTCAAGGGAGAAATCCTTTAAGAAAGATCTCAGAGAAAAATCTAGGAAACTAAAGGAAGAACGGAAAGACCTAACTGCGTTACTTATTGCAAAACAAAAACATATTTCAGATGAAGTAGATGTAGCAATAGAACAAAAGGTAAGAAATCAAACCAAAGCAGTACAAGAGATAAAGAATCGAATTAAGATAAACAAGGAAACTCTAAGTACTCCCTTAAATGAACTGGTGGATGAGTCCATAGAATTAATAAAGAATAAACAATATAAGAAAGCCTTGAAAATGCTTACTCCCATCAGTAAAGCATTTAAAGAAAGGGAGGAACTTCAAAGCTTATATGAAGAATCCGTAGAGAGATTAGATGAACTAGAATTTAACTGCAGTAAGTATAAGACTCTAGTTAAAGAATGTTCCGATATTGCTTCAGATTTGGCAGATATAGACCAGGAAATAAAAGACCTTAAGAATCAGAGACTAAAGGTAATGTCTACTAAATACAAAGAAAGACTAAAAAAGATTCGTAAGGATTTAAGAAAGGTAGATGAAGATTACCATAACCGAGAACTAGAGTTAGAGAATTATAATTGGTTGATAAATGACCCTCTTGGTAACAATGGAATCAAGGCATATCTATTTGATTCATCCCTACATTTATTAAATCGTACTCTAGCTAGTTATTCAGAAGTATTAGGTTTTAGAATTGTGTTTAACATTGATCTTAATTCAACTAGAAAGGATTTTGTTACTCTTATAGAAAGGGATAATCACATTATTGATTATGATGAACTGTCAGGAGGTGAAAAGACTTTGGTAAATCTATGTATGGCTTTCGCAATGCACGAATCTTTAACTGCAAGTAAGGGTATTAATCTGGCATTCTTAGATGAAGTATTTGAATCTCTAAGTTCTGATAACATAGAATTGGTAATAAACCTAATAAAACACATATTCAACGGTAAATCATTATTTTTAATAACACATCACGACTCATTACCTTTATCAAATACTAAGATCCTGCAAGTAGAGAAAATCAAGGGCCTTAGTTATTATAAACCACTATGATCCATAAACAATACAATGAAATTATGGCAAATAGTAAAAAGAAAGGTTCAAGATTTGAACTCAAAGTCTCAAAATGGTTTACGGAATGGACTTCTTTCAAATTCGGCAGAACACCCTACTCTGGTGCAAATCATCAGAGTAGGGATTTGTCTTCTGATATTATGTGTCAGGATGAAAGACATGCTCACAGATGTAAAATCTCAGTAGAATGTAAAAACTACAAGGATATCAAATTTGAGCATGTATTACTTGGTAATAAATCCTGTGATATATTAAAATTCTGGGAACAAGCAAGTAAAGATGCTAAAAGGGCAAAGAAGGTACCCATCTTATGTATGAGATACAATTCAATGCCTGCAAATGAGTTTTTCTTTGTAGTAGGTGTTAAACTTGGAGATATTATTGCCCAGTATGTTACTAAGGTAATGTATATCCAAGTACCTGGGAATACTCTTATGGTATTCATGGCTAGTGAAATATTAAAAGTACCGTACAAGATGATTCACAAACAAGCTAAGTTAATCGTAAAAAATCAGTAATATGAAAAAACGTATCCCATACTCCTATGTAATCTTCTACCTAGAAAGAAAGTATTATCACCTTATCGAGAAAGAGTTAAAAGAAAAGGGATACGAAAATATCAAGGTTATTATCCCAACTCTAGATATACTTAAGAGAACAGTAAAGGGTAAGATGGTATTTGAATCTGTTCCTATACTTTTCAATTATGGTTTTATGAGAATGCCCACAGAGAATGCTTTCTCAAGGCCTTTTTTAAATAAACTAAAACGAAATATCTCAGGTATAAGAACCTTTCTTAAATCTACTGAAACAATGCACGAAAGAAAAAAGAAGGTACGCATAGATAATGCTGAAGACTTCGATGATTTTTCATTAGTTGCAACTTGTTCTAGAAAAGATGTAAGGAGATTCATAAGATTAGCAAAAGCAAATAAGAAATATTCTGTTGATGACCTTATGAATGTAAAACCAGGTGATTACATCGTTTTAAAAGGGTATCCTTATGAAGGTATAGATGCTACGGTATTAGATGTAAATTACTCAAATAGAACAGTAAAAGTACTAATTTACCCAGAACATGGTAAAATGGAAGTAACTCTTGATTTTGATAGTGTTCTTTACAGTGTATATCAGAATTCAGATCCAGATAAATTACATTGTAATAACTTTGACTATGACCCAAATTCTATTACTTCTGAAAAGATAGAAGAGAACATTAATAAAAGGAGGCGTTAATATGAATGAATACCAAAAGAAAGCATGGGACTGTTTGACTCCAACTGAGCAGCAGTCCCTTTTTCTTCAGTTATCAGAGAGTAAATCCTCTTGGGAAGCTGGAGAGATATTAAAGTTATCTCATTATAAGTACCTAGAAATAAAAGAAAGGTCTGAAAAGTTCTTCCGATTATTTTCGGATTTCTTCGAAATACATGAGTCAATATTTAGACCAGATTGCCCATGTGAAAGAAACTTCCAGGATTATATCGAGGCTTGCATAGAAAAAAGGATGAAAAGGAAAGAGGCTCTACTAAATACTGGAGATGCCTCCCAATTAGTTCCTAAGGTAAATACTCGTAATCTAGAAAGAAATATAAGAAGACTACAAGGTTCAGATAATGAATGGGATAAACATTCTCTAGGTTTGATATTAGAATTCGATAGATGGAATAACTTTAGGATATTACCCAGGCAAGTACAGCAACCCTCTGCTTTCAAAAGAAGAGCCAATAAGAAAGAAAAGATTTATATCAACTACTTATTAGAGAAAGTACCAGAATGGGTTCATACTAAACTAAGAGAAAGGTTTAAGTATAAGGTAAAGCCTAGTATAAAGAAATGGTGGGTATGTTTAATATCTGAAGATTTATATACTGATGGATATTTATTACTTCCCGTAAGACCTACAGATGAGGTAATGAGGGAATTCAGTAAATTCTACATGTATATATTCGAGGATAAGGATGATGCAGATACATTTGGATTCATAGTATCTAAATTCAATGCCAAGACTACTACTGTAAAACTAGGTCAGAAGTTTTGGCCAGAATATAGATTATGTATCGAAAAGGCTTTGAATTACAATCAGGTAAATAACATGGATTTCAATGTGAAGCAATTGGATATGGCCTATAACACTCACATAAAACGAAAACCAAAGAAGAAACCTCAACCAGGAGCTGCTAGAGTGAAAGAAGACTCCTTCTATTGATCCTCAGCTAATATTAAAATAATAAGTAGAATATTTTTCTATATAATATATAAGTATTATATTTGCATCAGAAAATTAATTAGACAAAATTTTAATATAGACAATATGAAGAATACCAACTTAGACATCCGCTTTAACAAAGCAAATAATATCCTCAACCAATTCAGTGATAGCTGGGAGGATGATAAATTGAACCTATTACCTAATTTCCCAAAAATTAAGGATATGGTATCAAACCACATTACTCAAGAGAATTACTTATGGTTAATCACTTATGATTTATCTAATGATCTCTTCGATAAGATTGATAACATGGGATTAGTTCCCTATAAGTATGTAACTCATGAAGAATTAACTCAAACCTATTACAATCAAAGATTTTAAAACTATGGCAAAAAAGAAAAAAGATAAACCAGCTCCATCAAAGGAAAAACAAAATTTCCTAGGAGCTGCAGGTAGAAACATGAAGTACAAGGATCTTAAAAGAAAGGCAGTAATCCTTGGTATGCCTTTTCCTGATGCTTGTGCTGCAGGAGTATTTGATTTAATCAAGTATATCAGTAACTCTACTAACAAACCCGATAAATCCTTAATTGACCAGTATGATGAATGGGCAGATAAACAATTGGAAGCAATTGGTTATGATAAAACTGACCCAATCCGTAATTCAAGATTAAGATTAGGATTCTTAGGAGAAGAGGGAGAAGATGGTATTCGAAAATTAAAAAGAGTACCAGGTATAAAGAAACCCAAAGAAAAGAAACCTCCAAGAGAAAGAGATTCTTTTAATCTAATCAAGGGTACTAAGAAATCCTACTGTTATGAATTAACCGAAAAGGGATTTGACCAAGAGAGAGTAGTAAGGAGAATGAAAAAGAAATTCCCTGATGCTAATAAGAAATCCATTCAACTCTGGTACAGGGCTGCAAAAAGGAAATTAAATGGTAAAACTAGCAAGGGATAATCGGAAAATATACCCAGACTTAATATATGTATGGACTTGGAGGCCTGATGAATATTGGGGATGGACCAAATATCAATATGCAACAGAAAGTAAATACCGAACCGAGAAGTTGTTATATAAAAAACATATATGTGGTTTAGGATTCTTTTCAAGATACCATGCTAGAAGAACCATAACTCTTTTATTAGGAGTAGATGCCAATTTATACATTCATACTATTAAGGGTAAGAATCTTATAAAACAAGGCATAACTGATTTACCCAAGAAAGGTCATCAATCGATATTCTTTAAGGGTAAGCCAACTAAAATACGAAGATTTATCTTTCCTGCTGAAGCAAGAATGGATAAACATAGGAGAAGGCATTTTGTAGTAAGAATGAATAAAATTTATAAGAAACATGGAAGAAGGGCATTCAACAGGGCATACCAAATTGCATTATACGGGTATAGGGATGAATTCTCACCTGAATATCGAAAGCAAAAGAGATTACAGGTCCATTCTGCTATCCTACAGGAGATACAACAAGCTGAGTCAAGGGGAAAAGAACCAATTTAACCTTGATTGCTTGAATCATCCTCCTAGGATTTGGCAAATAGCCCTGTTCCTTACCAAGGTATATCATATTAAGTTTAATCGTATCTTATTCAAAAAGGCCTACGATTTCTTAGATGACTTTGGAGAAGCTTCTCTGAAATTTCAGAATCAGGTTATTATCCCAGATAAATATCTCATAAGAGAATTACAATGGGAACTATGGAAACCTCTATCTGATTATAAAATAAGGAATAAGTATGCTTACTTCATGACCAATAGGAAACTAGATTCAGAAATTTGGGTCTACCCAATAAGATTTTCTGATAACTATGAAATTTCGAAAAAAGGGAAATATCAATCATACACAGAAATGATGGGTAAATTGGGTTTTCCAGGTTTAACTAAAATATCATATAGCGATGAACACTAAATTAGAACAACATGGACCATATAATCCATTTGAGGGCAAATCCTTTAAGATTATGACCTATAATCAAGTGGACCAAGTTATAAACTCTGAAGTAGTTGAAATAACTTCACAGGAACAGTTTAATACCGTTCTAGAAAACATAAAACAATTTAATAATGCACATGAATCTTTGGGACCATTCCTAAAGAAGTATAAAAAGCTTATAACTGAGTGATTAACTATATTCATTAACAAACCATTAAAATTAAACAATTATGGCTAAGAAAAAAGAAACTAAGAAAGTTGAACTTAAAGAAGTATCTAGAGTAGAAATCAACGGTAACATCATCATTACTTACGAAGATGGTTCGGTAAAGATTATCCCGGCTCCCATTATGCTGACTGCAGATCAGGTATCTGAAATCTTCGGTTCAGAAGATGAAGAGGAGGAAGAATCTGATGACGATGAGGACGAAGAAGAATCGGAAGATGACGAAGATGAAGATGATTCTGAAGAGGATGAAGAAGATGAGGACGAGGATGAGGAAGACGAAGAAGATGAGGACGAGGATGATTCCGATGAAGATGAAGAAGACGAGGAGGAAGAAGAGGAAGAACTGACTGGAGAAGCTCTTGCTGAAATGGACTTCGAAGAATTGGAAGATGTTTGCGATGACAAAGACCTTGATACTGATCCAGACGACTTCGATGAAGAAGACATCGAGAAACTTCGTAAGGCAATTGCCAAAGAATTAGGTATCAAATTGCCGGCTAAGAAGGAAGCTAAGGGTAAAGGTAAAAAGGGTAAAAAATAATCCATTTACCTAGCATAAAGGGTAGGAATCATCTCCTACCCTAAAAATTAACTACTATTAGGTTATGTAGAAGTCACAACTTATTTATAACACAACTTTTAAAAACTTATTAAGATTATGGCAAAGAAAAAAGAAGACACCAAGAAAAAGGGTGCTAAGGAAAAAGATCCTGAAAAAGAAGCTAAACGCAAAGCTCGTATGGAAGCTATCAAAAACCGTCCTGCAGGTCAGAGACCGAACGGTAAACAAATCGATGTTATCAAGATTTCTGATAACTCAGAAGTTCAGAACTTCGGTTATGCAATCAAAACAAAGAAAGGTGCTCAGGGAGTATTGGTAACTTCAGTATTGGTAGTAGATGGTGCTCCAGTAAACACATCGGTTGCTTTTGTTCCCGGAGAATTGGCAATTAAGTCAAAGAAAGGACATGGTATTATCACTACTCCGAAGTCAAAGAAAGAAAAAGACACCGACGAGGAAGTAGATGAAGAAGAAACTTCTGAAGAAAACGAAGATTAAACTCCATAACGATTATACATTATATCAATTATCCAAAGCCCATTGCCTCACAAAGGTGATGGGCTTTTTTATTTTCATAACCTATGGTAACCAAAGAAGAGATAAGAAAGAATATACAAATCATTGCACTTAATAATCTGATAGAAGATTATACTTCATTTCTAGAAGTATGTAAAAATCCCTCAGAAAGGGAATTAACAGAAAACATAATATCAGAAGCTAAGGAAATGATTTTAGAATATCAATCCCAAATAAAAAGGCCACAATGGAAAAAAGATCCTTCTCATCCTTAATTTCACAGATTGCCGAAATATACAAGGATATCAAATACTATAAATACCAAGCCCATATATCCTTGCAGCAAAGTAAGATGGGTGAATATAGGAAACACCAAGCCCATATTATGTATCAGAAAAGAAAACTTTATTCTTTATCACAAAGAGTAAAAGATATTCTTAACAATCCCGTTCTAGAAGTGAAATATATATGGGGAAATGAAACTAAAACCAGTATTTTCTCAGGATTAACCCAAAGAGAGATATCTGATTATCTTCATACTTGTGCAATGGTAAAAGGAATTGAATTAAAAATCCTAGAAATCAAGGAAATCCCTACCTTTAATTCGGATTCATTTCTATAGGTAAATATAAACTCATAAATTAATAAGGATATGACAAAGAAAGTAAAACCTGCTAAGAAAGCAAAGAAACCGGCTGATAAGACTCCGGAAATCACAAAAGCTGCAAAGGCTTTGGAAAATTACCTGAAAGAAAACAATTTGGATCCTGCAAAGGATTGGTCAAAGGACAAAACTCATGGTAAGGCAGTAAAAGAACTTATGGCAAAACTTAACAAGGAAAGAGATAAAGTTGCTGCCCAATATCCTGAGAAAGACACTGCTAATCAGAAGAAGCTGGTAAAAATGAAAAAGGTTTCTGAAGATGAAAAGAAAGCTAAGAAGGAAGCTAAAGCAAAAGAGAAAAAGGAAAAAGCTAGTTCAGGTAGAACAGCAACTAAATACGATTATCCTTTGGTAGACGGAAGAGAAATGACTTCCGAAGAAAAGAAGAAATATCGTATGGCTCAGAGAAAATTGGCTGCAGGTAAGACTCCAAAAGAATCTAAGCCGAAGGAAGAACCTAAGAAGGAATCCAAAAAGGATAAGCCTTCTAAGAAAGATAAAAAGGCCAAAGATTCTAAGAAGAAAAAGGCCAAAGACGAGGATTAATTTCCATTCTTATATTTGTTTTGTTAGTTATTAGTAGTTTTGGGCCTGGCAATAATTTTTGTCCAGGCCCTTTTTATCTCTAAAGTTATGAAAGAAGAAAAAGAAATATTCAAACCCAAACTACGTATCACTACACTTTCAGAAAATGGTAATCCTTTATCTGATAGATTAGTAGATGCTTGCACTGAGATGTATGCCGGTCCAAAGGTACAACATAAAGGTCCCATAAGAATAGAAGTAACCCTTGTTAATCAACAAGATATTTCTCAATTCAAAGAATACTTGGATAAATTATCTGGTAACTTACCAATCAAAGAATCTGCAGGTAGAGGAAGACCATCTAATACTCAATCTAAAGAATTGGAATCCCCAAGAGAAGATATCCTTGCTGATGTAGAAAAGATGGTAAATGAAGGCAAAAGCCAACAGGATATTATTAAGTATCTTAGAGATCTTGGATTTGTATTCATCCTTACAGAGGATTTCCTTTATCATTTCCCGGAATTTAAATTCGATAAGAAAGATGTGGGAGAACCTACCAACAATAAGCAATATCCCAATTCGTACTCCTGGATGGCAAGATGTATCAAACGAGCCAAAGACCCAAAGGCCGATAAATTCGATCCGATGGTCATCTTCGGTTTTAGCATCCTTGGTGGACCATCGAAGAAAATTGTTCCGTACCTTTATAAAGAAAGGAAGAAACCATTAAGAGCATCAGTTGGTAAATCAACCATATCCTTCTCTCAAGCAGAATTCACTAAACTACCCACATTTATGTTGGAAGAGGAAAGGGTAAAATTCTCTACGGAACAGAGACAATTAATCCTTAATCAAGAAAAGAAGCCATCAAAATTCTTTTTGAGATGGTCTAGGGATGTATTATTGCCTAATTCAGTATATGAGAAATTGAAAGGTAGGGATGGATTAATTTTCAAGAATGACCTTATAAATGAAAAAAGATAATATACCAGGTTTAGAAGGTTATTATATAAGTAGATTAGGTACTTTATGGAGCAGATATCATAAATCTGGTAAATTAACTCATAGTGAATGGCATAAAGTAAAACCAAATCATAATCAAAAAGGATATCTTTTTGTTCAGAAAAAGGGTAAATGTTGGTATTTACATAGGTTAGTAGCTTTAGCTTGGATACCTAATCCAAATAATTATCCAATAGTATGTCATAAAGATAATGTAGTAACTCATATTTGGTATAAGAATCTTTATTGGGGAACACAGAAAGATAATATGCAACAATGTATTAGAGATGGGAGAACTCTCAAGGGAAATAAAAACCCAATGTATGGTATATCTAGGAGATGTGCTGCTAATCCAAATGCTAAATTATCTAAAGCTCAAAGAAGAGAAATTAGATTTAGATATGAATCTAGGGAAAAGATTTGTAGATTAGCTAACGAATTCAAGGTATCAAGATTGACCATAAGAAGGATTGTAAACCCTAGCTTAAGATCTTTCAATAGATTAGTATAATCCACTACCCACCTCAGCATTATTTGCATATTATATATAAAATTTATATATTTGTATAACGAAATAAATAATAAGAAAAATGGATGCAGAAACCAAAACGGTTATTAAGAACATTGCCCAAATCCAAGTTGAGGCACTAACTCATATCTCTAAAAATTTAGAGGATACAGACCATTACCTTCTTAAAAAACTTCTTCAGATTGAAGAGGGAGAAATAAGAGGAGTATTAGATAATATGATAAAACTCTATTCAGATATGATAGAATATCCTCAACTTATAAAAACTCTTACAGAGTATCAATTATACGTCTGCTCTCATATCCTATGGAAAATGGAGGAAGAATGGATAACAGATAATTCTCAAGGAGTTTTGGGAGCATGGGCAATCATTCAAAAATATACCAACGTATTACATCCGGAGTTAACACTTTTAAAACTTTAAATTATGGACAGAGAAGAATATCTTGAATCAGTTACCATGAATACTGGTATTAAAATGAATCCAGTAGAATCTTCTAATATAGAAGGTATTGGGTATGACAACAAAAACAAACACTTATGGGTTGCTTTTAAGGGCAACAAAGTTTATCGGTATGATTTAGTTCCCAGAAAAACTTTCGAAGAACTAATGAATGCCGAATCTAAAGGGAGATATCTTAATTCTCATATCAAAGGACCATATGAAGCTACAGGATATGAACTCAAAAACTAAACATATTATTTTTCCGTTTTCCATTCTGGGAGTTACTCTTTTGGGATTCACTATTGCCAACACCAATAGTACCCGGAGGGTAACTCCTCCCTATGTAAAGGAGAGTAGAGAAGATTCTATTAGAAATGTAAAACGGTATGAGGAAAGCAAAAGAAGAGATTCTATATTCTTTGCTAAAGTAGATTCTATAAAGAAACTAAAGGATTCTCTTAGTAATCGGAGATTATACCAATATGCTTTCCTAGTAAGAGTTACTCCAGATAATATAATATTTACCGCAAGGAAATCTGGTTATCAACAAGTAACTTTAGATGCTCATTATACTAAACCCAGAGTATATTACCAAGTATTCACTTCCGATAAACCTTTATCACCAGAGGAAGCTTCTGCTTATGCTGAAAAATATGAACATGATCCCAGTAAGGTAACTATATTAACCGTAGAACAGTATAATCAGAGATATGGTAAATCTTCATCTATTTCAGAATATGATATCTTTACTGAAGGTCTAGATTCCTATTATGATGATCCTGAAAACCTAGATGAGAACCCAGATGAAATCTTTGATTTCCTACTCGACTAGGGATCCTCAGCTATTGATAAAATAAAGTAGAATTATTTTTCTATTTAAAATATTGTTCTTATATTTGCATAGAGAAATTAATTAATAACATTTTAAATTAGTCAATTATGAAAAAAGTAAATTTGAACAAGGTAACCGAGTTAATTAACAACCAAGTATCTAACTCATTGAAGGAAGTTAAGGCTTCTAAAACACAAAAGCCAAAAGAAACTAAAGAATCTAAGGCTAAGGAAGAACCCAAAACAAAATTGGTAAAAACTACTACCAAGAAAGCTTCTACTAAAAAGGAAGAAGTTGTCAAGGAAGTTGCTAAACAACAAAAACCCAACATCATCGAACAGGTTATATCAAACCGGGAAGTAAAATACATTTATCCGGAAGATGTAGTCGATACTCTCTCAAGAAAAAAATGGAGACAACAGACTCGCAATGAACTCCGCAAATTGGAAAGGGAAATGCTTCGCATCCAAGATCATAATTCCAAGGAATACAAGTCTGCCCAAAATAAATATATTACCTTCCAGAAAAAAGTTCTGAAGGTAGATGAAGCTATTTAATTAAATCCTTTGTTAACCCGGGACTGGGAATCACTTGAGGGCAATCAATATTCCCAGTCCCATATTTATTTTGGTTATGGACTATCGAATATTCTCCGATAAGGAGATGGAAAAACAGGAAAAGGACATGGTAGAACTTCACAAGAGATGTGTAAAGAATTACCTTGTTCAAAGATCTCTCAAACACGGAAAGATTAAAAAATTCTTTATCGTATACGATTATTATCTAGGCACTGAGAATATAAGAAATTACTTTTTCAGGCCTATAGATATGTTCGTAAAGTTTTTATTGTTGGGTAAACTTGAAGAAATAGAAGACTATGTCAAAGCTGATTCTAGAAAGAAGAAAAGAAAACATAAGAGAAATAAAAGTATGGTATCTTCAGAGTCAAAAACTATACGAAGAAAAAATGGTAGAGATAAATAAGACCAGCAAGGTTTTATTCTCTGGACCAGTATCTTCTATGGTTGCTTGTTGGAGAAATGCTTTACTCTTGGTAAGAAGATCTTATAGGATATCGAAAGAATCTAGAATTTCTTTAAGAAACCTTCAACATAATACTAGGGATATTAATGCAATAAATGACTTAGAATTAGGTCAAGGTGTTAAATTTATAATCATTGAATTATGTTTCGAGAAATAGTAAAAGATGTATATATCGGTAAATCACAACTGGGGATCTGGGTAAATGGGAAAAGGGTCCCCAAAGAAACTCTGGTAAAGGATATTGCCTTGCCAACCCTACTGGGAAATAAATTGCCAGATTATGGTACCATAGGAAATTTTACCCAGTGGGAATTCGAAGTTAACCCAGGAGGCAATCACAAATTATTTATCACAGGTATACCCAAGAAAACTTATGACTTGGATTTATACCGATTAAAAGGGAGATTATGGTCATCCTATTACGAGGATGATAAAAGGGGATACTTATTTCAGGTATTACCCTATGATGTTAAACACTTAGAAACAGAGATATAATATAATGGAAACAAAAGATTACGTAAAAATATTTAGACTAGATCAAGAGAACTTCCAATTTAATAGAGGGGAGTTTATGAATAAAATGGGAGAAGATTTACTAGAAGTATGCCAAAGGCAACAAAAGATAAACCCAGCAACTGGTCACATATATTATTCAGATTTTAAAAAGGTAGTAAAACACTTCGAGGATAAATTTAATGAAATCAGTCGGCAAAGTATAAGACCTTTATCCCAGAATTTATGGAAGGCATTTTTTGCAACTCAGGTAGTGCCCCTAAGAAAACTCTGGTACCCAAAAACACAAAAAAGGATAGAGGAAATGAAAAATAACTCTAGTGAACAAGACAAAAAATCCTCGAGAGGTAAAAAAGGCAATTATGGCAAAGGAAATCGTTGACCTTCATGGCAATATTTTTAAGGTAATTAAAGGTTGGGAATTTTATAACAAGGTTCCCAACCTTGAAGGGAATTATACCTGGATATTTACTAGGGATAGGATTACCGATACTCAATTCATTTTGGCTTTAAATGAAGAACTCAATATAGCAGTTGGTTATTGGTATTCTAATATTTATCAACTATACGTAGCTCGTCCTCTTAAAAGGATTGGATACGATGAATCTAAGGATATAAGAAAAGAATATTTGTATAATGGCAAAAGACAACATAAAAAGATTTCCTAGACCTATGGGAACTACTGCAATGGCAGCAGAATACCAAAAGAGTCAGAATCTTGAAGATTTACAAAAGGTATACAACTACATTATCAATCACTGGTTGATGGGTAATGGTATGCTATGTGGGATTATGTATGATATTAATACCTTCTCAACAAAGACAGGTATAGATATCAATTACATACGAGTATTTATGAGAGATAGATTATTGCAATCTAAGCTCTGGGATAAAGAAAGACAGGAAGAAATGCTACAGGCTTTATTGGGAGAACAAGTAGCATGGGCTTTAGAGGATAGAATGGAGATATCCCATCAGGTAAACATCCTAAGGGAATCTCAGGGAGGGCATTACACTCCATTCATATCGGCTGAATTGAATAAAGCTCTTAAGATGAAACTGGATTCTTCTACTTCATTGCAATCCATCATACGTACATTTATGGGTGGAGGAACTACCAATATCTTTAATCAATTTGGAGATACCCAGAATAATCAATTGAATCAGAACCAAGGTATATCAATAGAGGAAGCCAGAAAGATTATCCTAGAATCTCAAAGAGTAATGGACAAGCCACAGGAAGCCAAATTATTGGCAGATCACTATGATTTATCTTCTTTACCCGAGGTAGTTGCTACTAAGCAAGAGGGAATTGATACTACCAAAGAGGGCCTTACTTTGAATACTGCAGAGATGAGGCAAATTACCGATGATTACAAGGGAGCTATGGAACTCTCTTCAAGAGAACACCATGAATTAAGAAGAGAGATAGAAGCTAACATAGATCCCGAGGATCCAGACCCAGAGATAGATATGTATTTAGATGAAAAGCAATATGAAGAAAAAGAGCCTACATCAATAGCTGAACAATTCCTCAACAGGTAATCGAGGTTTATTGCATAATTAATTTATTATTCTTAAATTTGCATCAAAATAAATAATAAGATTATGGATAAAACCACATTAAAACAGCTTAAACCAGGTACACTATTCAGATTAAAAGATTCTGAATCCAGTCCAGTATGGGTAAGAGATCATTATGATAGGTCTTCTAAAACTTATGCTTGTCATAAATACGAAGACTACAATCATGAAGCTTTCTTCAAAGGAACCAGAACAGTATTCATTAATTTTACATATTAGACATCATGAACATCAAAAACCTATTCAACAGATTTCGTAAACGGGAACCAGAGTTAAGTTATTCCCTGAATCTAATCTACCTAGAAGATACTAAGGTAGTATTCAACCAGAATATACCATGTGCTAAAGACCTAGAGAATTACCTATCGGCTTATATGAGACTCTTCGGTATGTATTCAGATAAACCCTATGTACTAATCTATCAGGAATATAAAAACAGATATTGGGTATATGACAAAGAACCTTACCTATTATACTACAAGGTACCACTCATAGTTAACACCAGTAGAAAGCTATCAGGGAAATCAGACATGGTAATAACCAAAGAAAAATACCAAGCTGCTAAGGCTTTAGTTCCAGCCCATGAAGTATCTGATAGATTCAAGATACCCGAATATATTACGGGAGTCTTTACAGATATCTGGTATAAATGCCAAGGATATATGGATACGGACCATGTTGGTTTAGAGGAGATACTGGAATTGATGCAACATAATTGGTTAAAGGAATTCGAATTATCAGTATTCAAAAGGAATTATGATACAGATATGTTATTCCTTAATCATTCTCTTACCTATATCTTGGACCAGACAGAAGAAGAGGGCCGAAGAATATGTATTCAAAACATTATCGAACGTAACATAAATCAAGAAAATCAAGATGAAAACGAAACAATTTAACGTAAGCCAGTCTAGAATATATCCAGATATCAGGGATAAATATCTGGATTATATGGGAGAACAATATAATATGTTCATTTCGGATGATACTCTAAAGAATGATCTCATAGAAATCCTTCGAAAGTGTACTAATAAAACAATCCATTTCAAGATCCTAGAAAAGGATTCGAATTTACTGATCTTTGAAACCTCTGAATACAGTACTCTATTAGAATTCACTAACCACTATCTCTGGATATTCAGGCTCGTAAACGATAAATGGAATTTAATCCGATACAGGGTATAAATTCGAAAGGCAGACTAACCATCTGCCTTTCTTAGCGTTTACACATATCCTCAGCTTAGTATTCTAGAATTTGCATATTTAAAAATAAAGTATTATATTTGCATCAGAAAAAGAAATTAATAACTATTTAAAATTTTAGACTTATGAAAAATAATGAAACCTTCCAAACCACACAACATTTAGACAAGTTAGTTACTAATCTAGGTCTTCAAATCCAAGAATTATTTTCCTTAGACTTAGAGGAAATCCTAAATTACAGCAACAATCTAATGAATCTATTAGTTAATGCCTATGTTGAAAACCAATGCTTAGCATTATCTGCAATGATATCTAAACAGGACGGATTTGCAATATACTCTTTCTTATTTCAAACTCCCGCCGATACCTCTAATGGTGCTGCAGATGCTCTGGTAAACTTTGCTATGAACTTCACTGATGGAGAAGCTAATATCAAATCTATCAACAGAATATCTTCAAACATAATGCAAATTACCTTTACAGTATGACACCCATAAGAAGACTTTTAAATATCATACAATTTGATCTAGCCGAGAAACTAAACTTGGCTAGATTAAGATGGTACCATCTTAATCATCAGGCCCAATACCTTCAATCAGTAATCTATGGTAATCTTGATAATTGTACATTATTCAGACTAAGGGAAGTACTTACTAATTTGCTTAGAGCTAACTTCTTAAGTTACTACATATTAGCAGATACTCCTGAATCTCTATCTATTTCAATACAAGGTAATGCTATCATTACCTTTGTGATAACTAAAGACAATTACATAACTTTTACAATAACAAAATTATGAGCACAACTCCATACCCAAGTCCAGATGAAGTAATTATACCTTCTCGTATATATTTCGATGATGGTAAGAGAATAGATGTTAAAGTATGGCCTAAGACAATTCAGTTAACAGGTCCAACTAAGGATTTAAACAAGGTATTCAAAACCCTTGAGGAATATGATGATTGGTGGCATCAGTTTAAGAAAAAGAATCCTGATGCTTTTCGTAAAGATGCGAAATATGTAAAATCCATTAATGGCCTCTTTCTTATTCAGAAGAGGCTCTATCAGATACCCAATAGAAGCCTCAGCTAAGTAATCAGGGATATTGCATATTTAAAAATAAAGTATTAAATTTGCATCAGAAAAAGAAATATATTATTCATTTAAAATTTAGGCAGTCATGAACTTGAACAACATTACAACAGCCCTTAAAACCGGTATCACAATTTACCAATACGAACAATGGCAAAATACTGGTTCAGTCAACCTAATGCAAAAGGAATCTCATATGCTTTCCAAGGTTTGGCTTAAGACAAATACCCATAACCCGGATTCTTTGGATAAACCATTTATCCAACTCTCTGCTACTTTTACTTCAGAATTCGATATCCAAGAATATAACGAATGGCTAAATGCTAACCAGTACAAGTTATATCCATTGCTATTGGATATTCTTAAGATATCACTAAAGGATAATTTCTACAATTACTCCAATACTTCGAATACTCATTACGAAGGAGGGAAATTCCCAAGTATACTTACCATTCAATTATTTAACTTAGAATTCTAATGTCATGAAACTAACAATAACAAGAATCACAATCAACCAAAAATGGTAATCAAATACTAACCTGCAAAGTATGCAAAGACATCAACAATATATTATTTATGTCCAATGAAGGAATATTAGAACTAATCTCTGGACTAAATTATATGGATAACCTACCAATAGTACCAGACTTAGAGAAACCAATAGAGATCCAAATCACATACACCAGAGAAATACCCATAGAACAAAACAAAAGAGTCCAAACCAAAATCAAAGAGATAATATACAATAACCTCTATGATACTCTAGTAGAAGAACTAAAGGACACCATCTCTAGGTTCAAAGCCCAGTATAATAAGTTACTCCGTACCCAACACAAATATAAATAAAAAGAATACCTAGAGCCCAGAACACTCTAGGTATTTCTGTGTACACAATTAATATACTCCCCATAAGAACCCACTCCCAAACACAAACAAATATATAAATCCCAATACTAAGGTATACACATAATCTGAATATACATAATATCATTAACTAAAATACATTACCTATATCACAATCAATATATAATAATACATATAACTAATATACCTTTCTTAGGTTCTTGGTTTATTCCTTTTCTGTGTACCAACGGGGGTTTTTCGAAAATGTCAGGAACATACCCATTTGGCTGCCCATCTACTATACCAAACACTATAGCCACTATAGCTCTCAAAATTTAAAGTACTAAATCCTTGAGGCCCCAAAAGCCATTTTAGGCAATAAAATCACCATACATGGCCCCTCAAATCACAGAAAAGCAAAAAGTACACTCTGGCAATAGTTTTTGAGATACGTATATGAGCCTTTTTGACACGTAGCTATTTTAGTAACGCTTATATATAATATACTAATATGGGTGGGATTTAGATACGTATGTATTTTAGCTTCACACGTGTAATTGAAAAGTGTTCTGTTTGGCTAGTTTGTGTAATCTAGGATTTAGGTTGTGATTTTGTGTACCTAGACTCGGATTTTAATTGCCAAGAGGCTAGGATTTATATTAAAATTGTGTACCTAGAGGGGCCATTTTAGGCTCGGATTTTATAAAACTGGGTACACAATTTATGCCATAAATGGCCTCGGATTTAATAAATTTCTAGGCAATCAAGGAGCCAATTTTAATTGCCCTCCTAGTAATATTGTTGTTAATTGCATAAGTATTTATATTATGGTTATTTTAGATAATTCTAGGACATTAGGGGCCTTCGAAAGGCAATCAAGGATATTGCATAATTAAAATATTGTTCTTATATTTGCATCAGATAATTAATTTAATAACTAATTAAAATTTTAGATTTATAGAAACAAAAGAAGTAACTATCCAAAACATTAAATTTAACCTCAGTACCAAACCCTTAGTATCTGAACCAGAGGTTTACCCAGATTATCCTTCAGTCCCAGTAAATCAGATAACCAATAAGATCATCACTAATCTTATTAACTACTTACCAGAGTATCCTTGGTACGAATACCTATATAATTCAAACGACCAATTCGACGAAAACTTACCAGAGCTAATAAATGCTGGCAATCACTTTATTAGCCTTTATATTAATACCGACGATTGCCTAATCGAATTTTCTACCGAGCAATCAGATTCTTCAGATAACCTTTACTATTCCTTTACTACAGCTGGTATATACTTCACAGTATACTTCGATTAAAACTAACCTAGTAATATTGCCCAGGCCTAACTAAGGTACCTGGGCTTTTCTATGTACATACCTAAGGAGCCATCTATAGACTTCATATAATCACCTAAGAGGTACTAGAGCTTTACTACACATATACTTACTAGCGTTATATAAGAACCCACTAGGCTTATCTATAGAGCCTATAAGGCTTACCCAAGTACACTAACTATCGACCATATATGGCCTTCAGGTAATAGGTATATAATATACAGATATTCTATAGCCACTTAAAAGGCCCTCCAAAAATTCCCTAGAATCCTCTGGCCTTGTGGATTTGTTACGAGGGATTGCCAAGAGGATATAGTAAGGGAACCATAGATGGCCTTAATCTGTTATCATACAGGTATTATATAGCGGACAACGTGCGGGCAATTTAGGACCCCGCGGGGTTAATGAGTGGAAATTTGATAAAAATTTTTGATAATAAATAATATACGTGTAAATAATAAAATTTTTGAGATATGCAAATATTTTCTGAAAATTATTCTTAAAATAATAAAACTCATTTTTAACAAAAAATTTTCTCGAATTATTTTGTAGATTAAAATAAAGTCCTTATCTTTGTAATATCAGAAAAAGATAAGAAGTTTAAAATTTAATGAGAAAAAATTTCAAAAAAAAAATCTTTGAAAATTTTGTAGATTAAAAAATATTTCTTATATTTGCATAGAGAAATAAAACAAAAAAAAAACCTTTTCGAGTTTATAATAAGACTTGAATTTTTATCGAAAAGGTTATAATAAAATAAATTCAAAAGTTCAAGCATTTTATTATGGAAGAAAAAAAATTAAATTCAGTTGAGAATGTAAATGTAGTTGTTGAAAATTCTACAAAAGAAAAAGTAAACAAAGTTAGTGCTAAAAAAGCTAAAGCACAAGCAAAAGCAAACAATATTCTTTATAAAGATATTCTAGCTAGTCTCAATAAAAATACTGAGGGACTTTTAAAAACTTCTTTTGGGGTCAAAAAATCAGATATTTATAAAGAAGAAATTTTTTCAGAACTTTCAGATAAAGAGAGAAAAGTAGCTCGAAAAAAATTCCGTAATATACTTCTTTCCCTTTCTGAATCTATGGTTCAAGAAAAAGATAAAACACGTTTAGAGAAGCTAAAAAAAGCGTTTTTAGATTTTTATAAGCAAGTTTACAAAGTAAATGATTTTTCACTTTCTTCAGTTTGTTCTGAAAATATGAAAGAAACAAACAAAGAAATTTTGAAAAAGGCTTTACAGATTATCAAAAAATAAATAGTTTAATCAGAGAGCTATTTTAAAATAGCTCTCTATAAAATAAAGCTATTATGGATATAAATTTTGTTTTAGAAATCTTATGTTGGGTTTTTATTTTCATTATATTAATTTTTCTTGCTTATGCATGGGATAAACAAAATAATGAAAGAAAATAAAAATTTTTAAAAAGTAAGTAGATGTTTGTCCCTTACTTTTTTTTTGCTTCATTCTAAATAAGGGCTACCGTACCCCGCATTTACTACCTGGTATTTTTAGGCCTTCGTATTAAGGGGTACCTTGAACACAAACCACGAATTTACTACCACAACTTTTTACCTCCTCGTATTAAGGGCATTGCCTAGAAAAGCCTTGAACACACACAAAAATTTCTACACACGTTAAGGGCATACCAAGATACAACACACAAAAAGCCAGAGAATAAAAACATCCCTGGCATTCATCCTACAAAAGAATATCCTCATCTCTATGGTGAAGTTATTCTTTGCCTTTTCATCGATATTGCTCATGATACTAATCCATATAAGAATATTATAAACCAAGCCACTAGGATAAAGATATAAGGGATTGCATACTTCTTAAATGGGTATCCCTCTATCCCATCATTGAGGGCATATATAAATACTATGGGCCATAGTAACATCATTAATGCTACTCCCAGTAATTTAAACCAAGTAAAGCCAAGGCATACTAGAGCATCAAAATTCATTGAGCTACCATTATAATTACCGTGACTATCGAAGTGATAGTAGTTCTTAGGTTTTAATACTTGCTCAGATCCTAGGTATGGTGGTAGGTCCTTTTTAATGAACCTACCCTTGCTATCTCTTCTCCTTAATATCTTAGGAGCAGATAAATCTTCGTCGTAATCTTTAATCTTTGACATTGTTTCTCTTTTTAAAGAATATTAGGTAAATAGGAAATAAAGGTAATACTAACCAGATGGTAAGAAATAATAGGTTGGGTCTGATCATCCTAATTTCTTGACATAACATCTTAGTTAAGATTATAGAGGGGATTAGGCATATCCCATAGATTATGCCTAATAATATCCAAGTACTATTCATTGAGTTTTTCGATTAGTTTTTTAAGTTTCTTATCTAAGGTTATCACTTTCTCAAGGGTTTCATCATCCTTGTGTTTCCCGTTATCATCCAACCATTTTTTGATTGCCTCCAAGGATTTCTTGGATTGGTGATATGCAACAAAGGCATTGTACTTCTGTTCATTCTCTGTAGTACAAGGTAGGATTATTGCATTACCTTTTCCATCTAATCGAGTAAATTGACCCTCTAGATTTGTTGTTCTAGTAATTATTACCTTATTAGATAATATTGCAGTACCATTCTTTTTATCGATAGATACTACGTTTGCCTTTTCCATTAGGGTTTTGTCTTGGTAAATTACCGAGTTACCCTCTTTGAGTTTTACTATTTCTTTTTTCATATAAATAATGTATTTATTTTTGTTATACAAATATACTATTTTATTTTTAAATATCAATCATTATTGAATAAATTCTGCAAATCTTCTGAGGTTATCCCATGCTGACGGTAGTAGTCGTATTCCCAAGGATTTAGAGGTTTGCAATTGACTGGGTATTCGTCTCTTAATTCGAAAGGCAAATAGCCAAGAAATTCTATACTGTTGAAATACTGTACCTTACCATCAGTAAATAAGAAATATTTCAAAGGTCTATCGATTGCCTTACCGAAATTACTTCCTATTAATCTGATATCCTTGTTGGCAATGTAAACATGATACTTATCAGTTATCAAATATACCTGGGTATTCCAGGGTTTCTTCGATTCATCTAAGGTTTTCCTAAACCAATCAACCATAATCTGTTGTTTCTTTTCCATAACCATAATTAAATTATTTATTCATTGATAAATAGAACTCGATATACCCACCTAAGAAAGGCTACAAGCAATACTTTACCATCTTTAATGTAAACTCTAAGAATTTATATTATGGATAAACTTACTAACGAATTAATTGCCAAGGTTGCGAACAAGTTAAACCTTGAACCGGCTCTGTTAAAGACAGTAACTGTAGTAGAATGTGGTAATCGAGACGGATTTTTACCCTCTGGTAGACCTCAAATTCTCTTCGAGGGTCATGTAATGTGGAAATATCTGAAGATAAAACTCGATGGAGAAGGCAAAAGAACCTATTTATACGATCTAGCCAAGAGAAATCCCAGTCTGGTTTATCAGAAATGGACCAAAGAATTCTACTTAGGAGGTGAAGGAGAGTGGAAAAGACTCGAAGCAGCTCGTAAAATTGATGAAAACTGTGCTAATTTAGCTACTTCTTGGGGATTGGGACAGATTATGGGCTTCAATTATCAGCTTTGTGGATGTCAATCAGTGGATGAAATGATCCAAAAGATGTCTGAATCTCATGAAATGCAGCTAGAAATGATGTACCATTTCCTCTATAACTCTGGTTTAGTGAAACATTTGAAGGCAAAAGACTGGGATGCCTTCGCTAAAGGATACAATGGCCCTGGTTACAAAGATAATAACTACGACCAAAAGCTAAGAAATACCTACAAAAACTTCAAGGATAAGCTATGAAAAGATGTCATTTTAACAGTTGGGTAGCAAAGATATTCCTTTTCCCAAGTTACAAAGCCATTACTCTATTGTATAATTCATTCTTCAAGTATAGAAGAAATGAATGTTACCCTGAAGATATAAACCATGAATGTATTCATCAAATACAGCAGATTGAATGTAGTATAATTGGTTTAATACTGGGTATAATACTCTGGTTATCCTTTGATATATCACTTTGGTGGGTACTAGCATTGACTTTTGGTTTCTTTTATCTCTGGTATGGAATCGAATACTTAATCATTCTTTGTTTTGCTAAATGGGACAAGCAGAATGAAAGATATCATGATGTAAGTTTTGAAGAAGAAGCTTACAGTAATGAGGAGAATGAGGATTATTTGAAAGGAGATCGTAAGCTATTTGCTTGGTTCAAGTACATAAAATTGAGAAGTTATAAGAAATGAAAGAAGATTTGAAAGTACTGGGAGTATGTGGAGGGCAAGGAGCCCTCCTATTCCCTTTTAAAGATAAACTCATTGGGAATATAGAACCCAGAGGAGTATTTCATACAGCTAAAGAAGAGCAATGGAAAGCTAATTTCAAGGGTATACCTTTCTTAAAAGGTTATGAATTACCCAAAGATTGGCATCCAGATATTATATTATCTAGCCCAGATTGTGGTAGTTGCTCAGTTATGAGGTTATCTAAATCAAAGACTCTTGGTGACCCTAAAAGTAATAAAAGTATACAACTAGTATTTCAGTCAATTCAATATTACGAACCTGCTCTCTTTCTTATAGAAAACCTACCAAGACTACTATCTCTCATTTCTAAAGAAATGTTAATGGACTTCTTTAAGAACTATAAACTTATTTTTCACGAAAGAAGCGTTTCTGACTTCGGAAACTCCCAAGTATCAAGAAAGAGATTAGTTATTGTCGGGGTTCATTTAGACAAGGGTAAGAAGTATTTGAATTCATTTAATGAAGTGTTTCAAGTAAATACTCCAAAACTTACTAGAGATTTACTAGTACCAGCTCCAGAGGAAGCTTTTATCCCTTTCACTGATAAAGTTTTAGCCATGTATGATTATCGGAAATTACCTGAAAAGAAAAATCTTACAGTTAGACAGGTTAGACAGCTTTGGATTAAGGATTTCAAAGATGAAAAGAAATGGCCAATCAAAACTGCTAAGATGAGTACTTTACCAGGAGTATATCGATTAGAAAATGATAAACCTCCTTTAACTTTGAGACCATCAGATAGGCAATTCAGACCCGATGGTTATCCTTTGGGAATAAAGGATTTCAAGGCAATTATGGGATTTCCTGAAAACTACCGAGTATTTATTCGGGGATTTGCTACTTGGGACCCTAAGACTTATCATTACTGGTTAAATAAAGCTAGGTATACACTTGCTAAGGGTTCCGTATGTGAAGTAGGATTATGGTTTAAGGCCCATATATAATATACTTGTATATATTTAAGTGGCCTAATACCTTCCCAATTCCCATCTTAACTTACCCATTAGGATATTCCTTCCTTCGGAAGGAAGGTATCTTTAGCTAAAGCTAAAGCTACTGTGCACGACGCGTTAAATTATATTATAAAAGAAGCCATACTCTTCGAGGTACCAAGTTTACTATGGAACATAAACAAACCTAAAACTCAAGAAATATGGAAAATTTGAAATTGACTCATGAAGAACGAAGAATACTTAAGTTGAATGGGATTCTTCCACAATCTATTGCTAAGCTAGTTAAGTCTAAAGTTATCCGATTAGCTTTCAAGTTAGGAAGTAGAATTTCAATGAGAGAATCTGAAAAATGTTATTTCATTGGAATTACTCTACCAAAATCCGAGAACTTAGACCTGGATTTATTTGAAGAACTGAAGAACAATGCTAATGAACTCAAAGAAATCATTCAAAAGTCTAAATTATGAAGAAACTTAAAGTTGCCATGATAGTCCTTTTACTAGGATTTACTATTTACCTTTGCTTCAGGAATTACAAACTGAATCAACAACTCAGTATGTTACCTGATAAAGAGATCATTCAACATACTGATACAATTTATTTGAGGAAAGATTTCCTGCCAATTTCCTACGATAATTTACTTAACCCAAGTAGAATCCTTCTCTACAATTCTCCGCATTCTTCGGTTAGCCAGGGTTTATGCAGTACCGATTCAGCCGAGATATCAGAGAAGGATTCTCTTGTTCAATTAGTAATCGATAAGAATCAACTTACATTGAGTTTCCTTAATCAAAATTCAGGAATTTATTCTAGTAGGTTATTCAATATCGACACTAATAACTACAAGTATTCTTGGTATAACGGAAAACTTACCACACAAGAAATTAAATCTAGAATAAGATTAGTTCCTTATGTTTATGGTAAGTACCGACCCTTTAACAATCTATGGGATTTGGGAACAGGAATTTCAATCGAGACTAAGAGATTTAATTACAAACTGGGGATAAACAGTTTTTATTACCCAAGATATTTCTCAGGTATCAAAACTGATTTAGAACTGGTAGTAACTTATAAATTTTAGATTTTATGGCAAAGAAGATACAGGAAACACCCACTAACCTTACAAGAGAAGAATTATCTAATCTATCTAGGGTTACAACGGATGTTTTCTTTTTCAGTCTTTTTTGTTATGTGATACATCCAGTGAGAGGAAAGGTTCGATTCGAACTATACCCGTATCAAAAAGCTGTACTATACCAATTTATACTCCAGAGATTCAATATCTTGTTAAAGTTCAGGCAAGCGGGTATTACAGAACTTATATCTATGTACTGCTTATGGCTGGCATCATATCATCCTAATAAGAAGATAAACATTATCTCCATTAAGGATACAACAGCTAAGAAGGTACTTAAGAAGATTAAGTTCATGTATAAGAATCTTCCATGGTATATGCAAACCCCGATCATTAACGGAAGAACTGGGGAATTTGGTTCTGCCTCTATGATTGAATTTGATAATGGTTCATTCATAGAATCCATTCCAACATCTTCAGAAGCTGGTCGTTCAGAATCTCTTTCTCTCCTGGTAATTGATGAGGCTGCAATCGTTCGGTGGGCTTCAGCTATTTGGGCAGCGGCCTTCCCTACGCTTTCCACCGGAGGTTCAGCCATCATCAATTCTACTCCATACGGTATGGGTAATTTTTACCATTCAACATGGGTAGATGCTATAGCTGGAGGTAATCCTTTCAATGCTATTCGATTATATTGGCAGATGCACCCAGAACGGGATCAATCTTGGTATGACCAGATGGCTTCTGCATTGGGTCCAAAAAGAACTGCACAAGAAATCGATGGAGACTTTCTTTCTTCAGGTAATACAGTATTTGATATGGCAGATATCAAGGCTATCGAAGATTGCTTAAGTGATTATCCAGTTTTAAAATATCGTTTCAATCGTCAGTATAGACAATTCAACGAACCAGATCCAAATAAACAGTACTTTATCGGTGCAGACGTTGCAACAGGTAGAGGCTCAGACTATTCTTCTTTCACTTGTATGGACAAGCTGGGAGAAGAACAAGTTGTGTATAAGGGAAGAATGGCAGTAGATAAATATGCTAGGTTACTGGGAGATACTGGGCAATTATTTAATTTTGCTGTTGTAGCTCCAGAATCTAACGACGTTGGGTTAGCAGTAACTTCTGCTCTTCAGTCAGAAGGTTACCCTAATCTATACTACTATCAAAAGCTTCTGAAAAAGAAAGGTAAGTCTAGACCTGAGGTTGATAAATCTCCTGGTTGGTTAACTACCCAAAAGAATCGTTCAGTAATCATAGAGGGTCTAGAACAAGATATTCGAGAAGAGAATATCATTGTGAAAGATCCTTTCTTTGTTCAAGAAGCTCCTACCTTTATATATGATGGTTTGGGTAGACCCGTAGCCATGGGTAAACACCGAAATAATACTTCTGCTGTAGATGTGGATTTGGAAGGAGATGTTTATTCTGATGATGATATATTTGGTAAATCAATCTGTAATCACATACGAAAAGGAAAAACTAATGTAATAATACAACCGAAATGAAAATTCTTAAGTTTTTTGGATTCGATAGAAGGAATCGATCTCCAATACAAGAAAACAAGGCTAATCCTCCAAGTAAAAAAGAGGAGGTACCTATTTCACCCGGTAGAGTATCGGAACCGGATGATGACCCAGGTAACTTCATTCATACATTGAAAGGCTTAACTCAGATGGTTACGCCTTCTTTTCGTGTTGAAGTGATTCAGCTTTTAAGGGATTTATATAAAGTGAATCCAGATGTTAACATAGCTTTACAGGATATGTTTAAGCTTGCTAATACCGGTCATAATATAACATTCCCTAATAATACCGATAAAGAGGCTGATAAGATGAGAGATCATCTTTCTAAGGTATCTCCCAAATGGTCTAACTATACTGCTGGTATGGATGGCTTGGTAAACAAGATGATAGTTCAATTGATGATTAGTGGAGCTATCTCAGTAGAAGCTGTACCAAATGAAAAGCTTGAGGGTTTAGCTACTATATTATTCCTCAAACCAGACAGGATAGTATTCAAAAGGGAGAATAACGGAGTTTATAGCCCATATCAGAGGAACACTCTTTGGAATGGCTCAAATAAGCAAGATTATATCAAACTTAATACAGAGACCTATTGTTATGTGGGTATGTATAATGATACCGATGAACCTTACGGAATACCTCCTTTTATGGCATCTTTGGATTCATTAAAGGGTCAGCATGATATGAAAACCAATTTTAAACATATCATGGAAATCTGTGGTATGGTTGGTTTTCTAGAGGCTTTGATGGAAAAACCACAACAGAAATCTAATGAAAATGTAGAAGCTTATACTAGAAGATTAAATAGGGAGCTAATACGTTTGAAACAGAATGTAAGGGAAGGTATGAAGGATGGAGTAGTAACTGGTTACATTGATGACCACCAGTTTAAACTTAACTCTACTTCAAAAGAGATGAGCAATATTGATAAACCCTGGAATATGAACCAGCAATCAGTTGCTAATGGTTTGGGAGTAAATGGCAACCTAATTGGAGTACAAGCTTCCATTGGAGAAGGAGCAACTGGTATTATGCTTTCTAAGCTTATAAGTCAGCTAAAGAATATCCAAATGATAGTTTCTTATGTTCTTAAGTTTATTTATGAACTAGAACTACGTCTGGCTGGCTTTGAGTGTAAGGGAATATCCATTACTTGGGGATCATCCACTATCTCTGATGAGGTTAAAATCCAACAGGGTAGACAGTATAAGATTCAGAACCTTGACTTACTTTACAAGGCAGGTATCATTTCTCAATATCAATATGCTTGGGAAATGGGTTATGATTCTCCTTCAGAAGAAGAACCAAGAGTTTCATTGGAAGACCAATTTGCTAAGGGAGGTAATTCAGACCCACAAGAGGGTACTAAGAAGAAACAGAGACAGGACGATAAGAATCAATCCGCTCGTAGATCAAGAGATAAAAATAACCCGGCTCCTTCACGAGGAGATCAAAATACTAAATCAAGATGAGTAAACCGATTACTAAAAAGAACAGAGAACATTTAGATTCTTTAGTGATAGGTAGTGGTCATACTATAATGGCTGGGTATATCCCAACATCCATAGAACCACAAACCTTCTCGGAGAATTTTTATAAATGGGCTCAAACTTCTAAGGAGTCAGTCAGTCAATTTGGTTTTTGGGGAGGAGAAATAGATTATAATACCTATTATCCTGACTTGAAGCCAGAGGAACTTACTCCCAAAGATGAGGAGTTTATAGAACCAATGTTCAGATTATTATCTGCAACTATTGTGTCTAAGAACTGGAACCCCACCGATTTTAGTCAAAACGGAGTATTAAAAGCTTCTATGAGAATGCTCTTGGGACAAACAGTAAACTGTGACCATGAGACTAATATTGGTAATGCTATTGGAGCTGTATCACAAGTTATCTGGCAAGATGAATATAAGGATGGTTCTTTTGTTATCCCGGCAGGTATCAATGGTATATTAAAGATTGATGGTAAAGCAAATCCGAGAATTGCTAGAGGCATTCTTATGGATCCTCCATCTATTCATTCTAATTCAGTAACAGTACAGTTTAAGTGGGATAAATCCCATCCAGATATGGGAGATGAGGAATTCTACACAAAATTGGGTACCTATGATTCCAAGGGAGTTATGGTACGAAGAATAGTTACTGAAGTAGTAAGATACCTAGAAACTTCTTTAGTATCTCATGGAGCTGATGCTTTTGCTCAGAAGATTGGAGATGATGGTAAAATCATTAATCCGAATTTTGCTAAGAGAACTTGGGCTTCATATGAAGAATATAGGGATGATAAGTCTAAACAGTATTTCTTCTATGATACGAAAACTGACCTAGCTTTGTTTAGTGAAAATAACGATACTTCCCAATCTTATGATGATAACCAAGGAAATCAAAATCCTAATAATAAAGATATGAATGAACTACAAAAATTTTTAGAAAGAATCTTTGGTAAAGATTGCCTTACTCTTGCCGAAGGTACAGAGATGAACGAGGAAACTGCATTTGCAGCCATTCAGGAATTGGTTAATTCTCGTAATACTCTTCAGACTACTGTGGATAACTTAACTACAGAAAAAACTTCTCTTACAGAACAGGTTACTAACCTGAATGCAGAAGTTGCAAATCTGAAGGAAATGGCTCAGGTAGGTAAAAACCACATTGCATCTCTCCGTGGAAATGCCGTTGCAACCTATAAAAAACTTATGGGTGACAAAGCCGATGAAACTATCGTTACAATGCTGAATGCAGAAACTACCGGCATGGTAACTTTGATCTCTCTTACTAAGGATTACCAAGCTCGATTGGAAGAGAAATTCCCCATGACTTGCGCTAAATGCGGTTCTCACGATGTAAGCCGTGCTTCTTCTGCAGCTGAGCCAGAAGATAAATCTAATAACCCAGCTACTGCTCAGAATTCCGAAAAGAGTACTGAAGAGATTCTGAAAGGTATCTATTCAAACAAATTAAAATAATCTCTAAAAATAAGAAGAATATGAATACACATCCTACTACTAAGCTGGTAAATCAGGATCAACCGATGACTCTGTTTGGTGAAAAAACTCCCAGAGCGGTGATCTATAAGAGCGAATCTAACAAGTTACATCAGGCTTTCTGTGTAAAAGAAAACAAAGTTATTCATCAGGGTATGCCGGTAGCTTTGGATACCGATGGTAATATCGAACCTTATATCCCGGGTGGAGATGGCAGCCAGGTTTATCTGGGTATAGCTGTAACTGACAACATTAACCCTGCTTATCAGGCTCAAAGAAATTTCCCCGTAGAAGTAACTGTAGCTGTAGAAGCTTTCATGGTTGTAAACTGGGTAGCTAAAGAGGCTATGGAATGTGGTTATGTAAAACCCACAGATACCCTGTTGATTGACCGTTTCATCACTGCTGAAACTTCAGACGATGAAACAAAATTCATTAGCATAGTACCGGCTGATGAAGCTAACGATATTATCCAGGTATTGGTACGATAATCATTAACTGAACATTAAAAGAACAATGAATACAGAATTTGCACAATTAAAAATGGAAGACCTTAGAAAGGAACTTCCGGAAATGGTAAGAAGTTTGGAAGCATACCGTCAGGGTTCCAACAACACATTGCCTATTGAAGTTACTCTGGAAGAACTGGTACAGGGTAAATATGGTGTATCACAGGATGCCTTCTTCGAAAAGTTGGGTATTAATCCTAAGATTGATACAATGCAGAACATCTTCACTATGCCGCAACAGAATATCCGTTGGATTGTACCGGAAATCATCCGTGCTGCTATTACAACTGGTATGCGCCAGGCACCTTTCTACCCGAACATCATTGCTTCAGACCAATCCATTAATGGTTTGCAGGTAACTATGCCGATGGTAAATATGTCGGATGCTGCTCCCGCTAAGGTAAATGAAGCAGAAACAATTCCTTTGGGAGATGTAAGCTTCGGACAGAAATCAGTTTCTCTGTTCAAAATCGGTAAAGGATTTAAACTTACTGACGAAGTTAAAAACTACGTTTCAATTGATGTATTGGGAATCTATCTCCGTGACTTTGGTATTCAGTTGGGTTATGCTATGGATACTTTGGCAATGGATGTTTTGATGAACGGTAACAAAGCTGATGGTTCTGAATCTGCTCCGGTTATTGGTGTATATGAAACAACCAACGGTATTACTTATAAAGACTTGTTGCATATCTGGGTTCGTGCTGCTCGTATGGGCCGTAACTTTACTACTATGATTGGTGGTGAAGACCAGGCTATCGAGATGTTGAACTTGCCTGAATTTAAAGAACGTCACTCAGGAACTACAGAAGCTACACTGAATATCAAGTCTCCGGTTCCCAACAAGGCTGACTTCTATATTCACCCGGGAACTCCCGATCAGCAGTTGTTGATGGTAGATACCAGTGCTGCCTTGATTAAGCTTACTGCTAAACAGTTGATGCTTGAATCAGAAAGAATCGTATCTAATCAGACTGAAGCTGTATATGCTTCTCTGACTACAGGTTTCTCTAAGATGTACCAGGATGCTGTTCTTCTGTTGGCAGCTAACAAGGGATTCTCTAAAGCTGGATTCCCGAGCTTCATGAACATTGACCCATACCTATTGGTTAACTTAGAATAATATCCGGGATTTCTTCATTGTATTTTTGTCTAATTTCTCCCCGAACAGTTTCAATCCATTCTGTTCGGGGTTTTATATTATAACCTAAAATAAAAGATTATGGCTACTACTTACATTGTAACAGTTGGAACTAATGCCTACAGTTTTAACGACCAGGTAACAGGTATTTCAATTGCAAAAGGCGAAGAGAGAGAACTTACTGCCCGTCAGTACAGAACAAAACGTATTCAGAAAGCTTTAGTTTCTGGCCACTTGGTTTTAGTTCCGGATAAGAACAAAACTGCCAAGTATACTGCTGAGGATATCGAAAAGCTTGACAAGAAGCTAGCTGCTCAGTTTACAAAGGGTATGGAAATCAGTAAGATTGCCAAAGCTTATTCACTTGAAGAAGCTAAGCTGATTGCTAAGAAACATGAAATCGAAGCTGATCCGAAAGATACCGTAAAAGATATCCTTGAAGTTTTACTTGAAGATTTCGAAGAAAACAAAGAATAAACAAATCCGAATATAAATGAAAAAGAATCTAGACTTCACATATGTAACATCAGGTCTGGAAGTTTCATTTAGAGTATTAACCAAAGTCCCGGCCAAATCCATTTTTGACTGGGACTTTGGCGATGATAAGGGAGAGGTTTTCAATGGTGGAAGACATCAATCTTACTCTTATGAGAAGTCTGGATTTTATGATGTAACCTTACATGTCACTAATTCTGATGGATTAGATTTGACTTGTACTCGAACCGTAGTTGTATGTAATTATGGGCATACTACTCTTCAGGATACCATCTACAATTTAATAGATAGGTATATTCCCAAAGAATTGCATGAGAGTATGACCATAGAAGATAAAACTGCATACATCACTAAATGGCAATTATATATCTTCCCACTAGTAAATCATACTATACCACCAGATAAATATAATGATGAATTATGGTATGAGGGACTAGAAAACCAATTAATTATGGAATTGGCAGTATGGGATTATCTCAATATACAAATACAAAATATACTGTTGGTTGCAGGAAATAGTTTTAGAGAAATTATCTCCACTGAATCTCATGGACCAGACCAAGATGGTGATTCACCCGGAGAACATGCTAGAGGAGATATGATAAAACAAATTACTACGGGTCCTACTGAAGTACAGTATTATGATAAGATATCCGAAAGTATATCTAGCTTATGGAGTACTTATTCAAAGATGATTCAACCTGGAGGGTATATGGATGAACTAAGAAAGAATCTATGTATGCTGGCATCTAGGTTAGAGATATACTTACCATTCTGTGATCAAATCGAACGGTTAGTAGTACCAAGAGTAGTAAATCATAGAAAACCAACTCCTTTGGGGGGACCCAATCCAACAGCTCCTCTCAATAAAGCAAGTAAACCTTCGTTAACCATAATAGATAAGAAATCATGACAAAAGAACCTTGGAGAATGGTTAAGAACCATTCTTGGAATAGGTATAAAAAGATTATCACTGATTTCTTAGACTGGGATGCTGGAAGACAAACAATTACTTGGGCTAAACATGTTAATCAATATCTAAATCATGCTGAGGATGATAGCCCAAGATATTATAATATTCCCATAGAAGCTTTATGCTATTACAATGCTTTTAGGAATTGGCCTATTAATAAGGCTACTGTTTCTGGAGAATTAGATGATGAGAACCTTTCTATACTTATTTCAAAGAATTACATAGAACAAATCGGATATCTCAATCAGGAAGGTTATTGGAACTTTAACTGGTCTGAGGATAGATTTGTTATCAATGGGATAGTATATAAACCTTCTGGAGATACTCAAGTATCTCAGGCTAAAGATGAAGCTTTGGTATTCTTGGTAATCCTCAAAAGGGATAGAGATACTAAAATCAAATTCGTAGAACAAAATCCATAAAGATATGAAAATGTTAATGTTACGTTTCACCAAGCTTAACAATGTAGAAGGAGATTGGTGGGACAGTAATCTTATAATCTTGAATGGACCTTCTGGAGTTCACATAGAAATGCCTGGTACTGGTAATTCGGCTACTACCATGCAATCTATGACTGGTATGAAGTTCGTATCAAATTACCAAGATTACTTTGGAGAGGTATGGGATAAAGATATACCTCATATAGGCTTTGGCCAAGTTATTAAGTTCAGAGTTAGGAAATTACCTGATTATGCCGTAGTAGTTGGGGATATAGAGGATGGAGGAGATGTTGACCCAGATAATCCAGATGATATCCCAAATGCTTTTGCTGGTAAAGAAAAAGAATACTTCCATGGTAATAACTCAGAACTGTTATTGGGAAAGAATAAAGTAACATCTTAAAATATATACATATGTACGTTAGTAAATACTACACTTGCGAAGAGATTGACCAACGGCTATTACAGGGTTATTATGATGACTCTTTGGCTCATGGTTTTGTTGGAACTCTTAAAGAGTTCTGGGCATTCTTCTTATCAATTGCAAACAAGGTAGATAAGAAAGAAGGTTGGGATTTGTCAGAAAATAACTTCTCTGATGAATTGCTAGAAAAACTGAATGGAATTGAGGAACATGCTAACTACGTTACTAAAGTTTCTCAACTAGAAAACGATTTGAAATATCAGACTCAAGAACAAGTTGAGAAATATATACATGACTTAGTAGATGGTGCTGATGATGCTTTGGATACATTAAAGGAATTGGCTGAAGCATTAAACAATGACCCAAACTTTGCTACCAATATCACTAACCGATTAACTGAATTACGTACTCAATTAGAAGCTGAGGTAACTAGAGCTAAGAACCGTGAAAACGAATTAGCTTCTCAGATTAAGATTGTGAACGATAACTTGGTTAACTCGGTTAATACGTTGAATGCAACTATCATTAAAGTAGTACAAGATATTACTAGGATGATAGAAGCAATCAATGCTCGTATTCAAAAGGTAGAAGACCGGGTTGGTGATTTGGAAGTAGAAACTGACAATAACTTAACTGAAGCTAAAGAATATGCTAAGGAATTGGTAGATAAGGAAGCTGCTGAACGTAGAGCTGCTGATGAGAAACTGACCGAGGCTGTTCATAAGGTACAGTTAGACCATACTAGGGATATTGCCGACTTAAATAATAAGATTCTAACCGAGGCTTCAGAAAGAGCAAATGCAGATGTAGCATTAGAATCTAAACTGAACACCGAAATCAGTGATCGTAAAACTGCAGACCAAGAACTTGAATCCAAGATTAATGCTGAAGCTGCAGCTCGTACTGCTCAGGATGAAGTATTACACCAACAGATTGTAAAGGAAACTTCTGACCGTCAGAATGCAGATAATGGTTTACAGCAGAACATTACTCAAGAAGCTCAGAACCGTCAGAATGCAGATACTGTACTTCAGAACAATATTGATAACGAGAAAGAAACTCGAATTGCTCAAGATGAAATCCTTGACCATAAGATTGAGGATTTGAAAACTCAGGCCGGTACAGATAAAACCGAATTGCTTGAAAAACTAGAGCAAGAAAAGCAAGAACGTATTGCTGCCGATAAAGACTTAGATAATCGTAAGGTAGATAAAAGAGAAGGTTATTCTCTTACTAAAAACGACTTTACCGATATTCTCAAGGCTAAGTTGGATGGCATTGAAGAACATGCTAATTATATCACAAAAGTATCTCAGCTTATCAATGATGCTGGTTATCAAACTGAAGCAGATCTTCAGGCAGCTATTGAAAAGATTATTGGGGAAGCTCCAGAGGTTCTTGATACTTTGAAGGAGATTGCAGATGCTTTGGGTAATGACCCAAACTTTGCAACTACAATTACCAAGAAATTGGCAGCTATTACCGAACAATTGAATCAGGAAATTACTAATCGTACAGAGGCTGATGCCCAGGTACAGGCTAATGTAGATAAGGAAGTTACTGAACGTAAAGAAGCCGATACCGCTCTTGAAGCTAAGTTGAAAGAATACGTTGATAACGAAGTAGATAAGATTACTGGTAACACTGATGGTATTCAAGCTAGTCTGAATAAGGAAATCCAAGACAGAAAAGATGCCGATGCTGCATTACAAGCTGCTATCACTAAGGAAGAAACGGATCGTAAGGCTGCTGATGCTGCATTAGATACTCGAGTAACTGCTAATGCTACCAAGATACAAGAATTGGCTTTATCTATTCAGGATGCGGTAAATACCGTTAAAAATGAACTTCAGGCTAAGATAGATGCTTTGCAAACAGAAGTAAATGCTAACAAGGCAAATATCCAACGTAATACTGACAGATTAAATGACCAGATTACTAAGGAAGCTGAAGATTATGCTGAATTAAAAGGCATGGTTAATGCAGAAGCTGAAGCAAGAGCCAATGCTGATACTAATCTTAAGTCTCAGGTAGATAAGGTAAATATCGACTTGAACACTGAGGTTTCAAAGAGAGAAGCTGGTGATACTGTTTTACAGCAGAAGATCGATAAGGAGATCTCTGATAGAACTTCAGCAGATACTTTATTAGATAATAAGTTCACTGGCTTGATAAATACTGAATCTACTGCCCGGGCAAATGAAGATGAGAAAATCAATGCTCGAATCGACCAGGAGATTAAAGATCGTAAGGCAGGTGATGATGCTTTAAGCACCAGAATAGATAGCCTCAATAGTGGAGTAACCGGTTCTTTAGATGAGCTCAGGGAGAAAGTAACTAATAACACTACTGCTATTCAAACCGAAGTAGAAAGAGCTAAGGCTGCTGAACAAGCTCTTAAGGATTCTCTGACTACAGCTATGGAAAATCACAAAGATGATTTGGTAGCTATATCTAAAGATATCAATGATGAGGCTCAAAGTAGACTACAAGAAGATACCAAGCTTCAGAATAATATTGATACCGAAACCCTTAATCGTACTCAGGCAGACACTCTGTTAGAGAATAAGATTACTCAGGAAGTATCAGATAGAGTTCAGGCTGTTGAAAACTTGAATAACCGAAAGGTTGATAAAGTAGATGGCAAAGAGCTTTCTTCAAATGACTTTACCGACTTATTAAAAGCTAAGTTAGATAATATCCAGGAATTTGCTAACTACATTACTAAGGTATCTCAGTTGGAAAACGATTCTAACTATCAGAATGCCGAACAAGTAGAAGCTGCAATCCAAAAGGTTATTGGTTCTGCTCCTGGAGTATTAGATACACTAGAAGAGATTGCAAAAGCATTGGGAGATGATCCTAACTTTGCAACTACAATTACTAATAAGCTGACTGAACTTAAAGGTATTATAGATAAGGAAATCTCCGATAGAACTGCAGCTGATGAACAAGTTACTCAGAAGTTTACTGAATTAAGTACTACACTTAATGCTACAGTAAGTGAATTGAGAACTTTCGTAACAGAAACTCGTTCTGAATTATTAACAAAGGCTCAGGCTCAGGATGAATTAATTGCTAAGAATACTGCTAATATTCAACGTAACCTAGAATTAATTCAGGGATTACAAAGTAATCAGAATACTGGCTACTTTGAAATCAAGGAACTGTTGAATACAGAGATTGAGGCTAGAAAGGCTGAGGATATTCGTATTGAAGCTAAAGTAGATAAGAATACTCAGGACCTTACTACAGAACGTAATGAGCGTATTGCTGCAGATAAAGTTCTCCAGGATAATATTGATGCTGAAGAAGCTGCAAGAATTGCTGCTGATAATGCTCTGGGTAAACGTATAGATAAAGAAATCGAGGATAGAAAAGCAGCTGATACCGCACTTGAGAATAAATTTAATGGTATCACTAACGGCTTAGATGAACGTCTTCAGAAAGAAGAAGCAACTTCAAATGCTTTACCCTTAACTATGGTTACGGAAATTGATCCGAACTTGGTTATCAACGGTACTTCTGCTGAAGTAAACTTTAAGAGTTCTGTAAAAGAAGAGGGCAATCTCTATGGAGAACCTATGCCTCGTAAGTTTGTTATACCTTCTGCTACAGATGCTAAAGCCGGTCTTCAGTCAGCAGCTGATAAGAAGAGAGGGAATTCTATGCCTAATGATTATATCACGGGAGCTAGCTATACTCCTAAGGCTGATGTAGTTACTACTAATATAAGTAGAAGTACATATAACTCCGATGAAGGTATACAGAAATCTAATGATTTCACTGTAGATATCCCCGCTTCTACTGCTGAGAAAGCCGGTGTACAAACTGCAGCAGATAAGAAGTTATTTAACTCTATTCCTCAGACTGTAGTAGTTGGAGAAGGAGCAACTTCAGATGCTAATCAAGTTACAGTATCAGTAAACCGAAAAACTGTAAACGAAGGTATATATAAAGATGATAATACCACTTTTAATTTACCAGTAGCCTCAACTACTAAAGCTGGTACTATGACTGCTGCTGATAAGGTTAAGTTGGATAAAACTTTACCCCAGCAGATTGCTAAGGAAATCCAAGACAGAAAAGATGCCATTGAAGCCTTGAAGAATTCTTCCGAAGCTTCCCTTGCTCAAGAAATCAAGGATAGAAAAGCAGCTGACCAGGCATTGGACACTAAATTTACTCAGGCTATCAAAGAAGAGGCAGATGCTCGTGCTGAATACGACCAGGTTCAGATGCAAAAGATTCAGGAAGAAGAAGAAGCCAGAGCTGCTGCAGATACTGCTCTTGAGAATAAGTTACAAACTAATATCAATAACTTAGAAAAGAAGCATGATGATTTCGTAGCAACTAAGGGTAAGGCTAATGGATTTGCTTCTTTGGATGGTAATGGCTTAGTACCTTCTAGTCAATTGCCTTCTTATGTTGATGATGTTATCGAAGTTTATGCTACTTATGATGTCAGTGAAACTGGAAAGCTGAGCAATATTAAATTATATTCTGACCCAGATCATGCTAATCCTATTACTGGAGAATCAGGTAAGATATATTTGAATATTACCCAGGATGAACCCTCTTATCAATTCCGTTGGTCAGGTACTCAGTTTGTAGATAGTAATACTTCTTCACTGATACTTGGAGAAGTTACTGGTACTGCTTATGATGGTGCTAAAGGTAGAAAAGCTACTGCTATAACCAACAGTATTCCAAATACTATTCTAGATACCCTAGAATTTGGTCAAGCGTATACCGATTATATACAATTAAAATACCATTATTATCGTAAACAATCTGTAACTGATCAAGATGATCATTATACGGCACAACCTCATAAACAGGTAGATATACCTGCTTCTACTGCAGAAAAAGCTGGTGTACAAACTGCAGCAGATAAGAAATTATTTGATTCTATTCCAAGTACTATTATAATTTCTGGTAAAGGAGTAGTTCAGAATACAGATAAAGTTTGGGTACAGATCAATAAATCTACTAAAGCTGAGGGAGTATATGGTGAAGCTACTACACAAACATTAGAGATCCTAGCTGCTAATGATAATCGAGCTGGAGTATTGACTCGGGAGATGTTCAACAAACTTAACTCTGGTCTAAATGGAGATATTACCAATGCCCTGAATGAAGCTAAGGCTTATACTGATGCTGCTAAAACTGCATTAGAGAAATTAATCCAGGATTCTGACAAAGTAATTAAGGAAAGCTTAGATGCTCATATTGGCAATAAGAGTAACCCTCACAATGTAACCAAAGCTCAAGTAGGTTTAGGTAATGTACAGAACTTAGCTCCAGCAGATATGCCAGTATCTACTGCTCAGGCTGCTGCTATTGCAGATGCTAAGGCCGCAGGTACAAAAGCTCAGACCGACTTAAATACCCATGTAAACAGAAGAGATAATCCTCATAATGTAACTAGAGCTCAATTAGGATTGGCTACTACAGACCAAGTAGTATTTGCTAAAACTACTGCAGCTTCTGGTTTCTGGAAGGAATCAGATGGTAGATTAAAATCTCAAGTAGAGAATTTGAACCATACTCTGGACCAAATCTGCAATATACCTACAGTTCACTTCAAGATGAATGGTAAATACCAAGTGGGAACTATTGCTCAGAGCTTAGAGGAAATTGAACCTCTGTTGGTATCAGAGAATACTATACCTGCTTCTCAAGTACCTAACCAATCTAGATTCGAAACTTTCGTCGGAGAAGATGGTCAGGAATATGTAAAAGTAAAAGTAGTAGAATATGAAATGCTCAGTGTCATGGCTCTCGAAGGAGTTAAGTTATTGAGAAAAGAATTCGAAGACTTTAAGAAACAATTAAACAATAAGTAATATGGCAGAAATAGCAACTTGGAGTGCTATTCTGAATAAGACCGGCCTTGGTAAGACCTCTAATGAGTGCCCTACCAAGGCTGAGTTGTTAGCACTCAATAATGGTAAGGACTCCAATGTTGACAAGGTTATTGTAATTAGTAATGCTGCTAGCTACGGTAACAATGAATGTGTCAAGTTAGAGGATATCAATGCCGAGCAATGGATTTATACATTCCAGTGGGATCCGAATGGTAATCCTTCTTTTAATGCTCCAGCTACTGGAGGTACATACCCCTTTGGTTCATATGCTTCTAATCGAGTTAAGCAAGTAAACGGTGTTAATACTACTATCTCTCAAAGTTTGGTGAATGATGTCACTAAAACTTCGGAAGGTTCTTGGTATACCACAGACTACGACGGTAATAACGGTAGAATCGTACCTAACAATACATCTACTAATAGTAAATCAACTACTGTAACTTGGACTCAGAAGTATTCAGGTAAAACCATACAGGCAACATTTACCCAGGCAGCAGGTAGAAAAGTTTATTCTTTATGGAGTTATAACTGTAGAGTAGATAAAACTTCTTTCAGTTACAGTGGAGGTCAATCTAATGTAACTGCTAAGAGTGCAAGTAGAACTTATACTTGGAATGGTCAAGGTAGTAGTTATACAGAATCAGAAACTGCTACCGTAAGAGTTTCTAGTCCGGCTTCTATTAGTGGTAATAGTATTTCTATCCCAAGTAATAGTGGTTCTGCTAGAAATTTTACGGTTACTTTCGATTTCCCAACTGCTACAGACCAGACCATCACAATTTCTCAGGAAGGTGGAGTAGTATCTTATGTAGATCATCTATCTATAAGCCCTACTTCTAAGACTGTATCAGGAAGTGGTCAAACATTCTCTGTAACTGTAGATGCTAATTTCGATAAGTATATAAATGGAGTATACCAAGAGAATATCTCATCTCAATATTCTCGTGCTACCGTGGTAAGTGGAAATTCTAGTGACATTTCTATATCCAGAACTAGTTATGGATGTGATATTACTGTAGATCCTAATCCCAGTGAGAGTAGCTCTAGAACTTATGTAGTAGAATTCGAATATGATTCTGCTACTCCAGTTCGATTAAATATTACTCAATATTCTGCAGAAGTATCCTATCCAAGTGAAGGATATTACTTAGGTCAATCCAGAGTATCTAATAGTGGATTTACTACTGCAAATTTACAGGTTACAAATGGAGATAATAAGGGAGGGTCTTTTATTATATATTATAAATCCTATCGTACTAAATACGTAAATGGGTCACCTGCGGGTATAGAACCAGTAACCCCAAATGTTTCACCTAAAGATCTTTGGGTAAATACCAATATTGATCCTAGACCCAATAGTGATAACGTATATACAGTTGATTGTAGATATCAAGCTAATTTAAATCATAGTAGTCGAAGTACTCGAATTACTGTGTCTAATGGTTCATCATATGAGGTATACGTAGATTTTTCCCAAGATTCTGCAGAAGTATCCTATCCAAGTGAAGGATATTACTTAGGTCAATCCAGAGTATCTAATAGTGGATTTACTACTGCAAATTTACAGGTTACAAATGGAGATAATAAGGGAGGGTCTTTTATTATATATTATAAATCCTATCGTACTAAATACGTAAATGGGTCACCTGCGGGTATAGAACCAGTAACCCCAAATGTTTCACCTAAAGATCTTTGGGTAAATACCAATATTGATCCTAGACCCAATAGTGATAACGTATATACAGTTGATTGTAGATATCAAGCTAATTTAAATCATAGTAGTCGAAGTACTCGAATTACTGTGTCTAATGGTTCATCATATGAGGTATACGTAGATTTTTCCCAAGACCCTGTATATAGTTACGAATTCCAGATTAGGAAAACCACGTCAGATTCTTGGAGTACAGGTATTACTTATGATAATTGGCCTGGAAATGACGGGGTTATGGATGGACCTTTTATAATTAATTCTCTTAAAAATGGGGAGAGATTTACTAATTGGTGGGCTTCTTCTAATGTTGACTGGATTACTATCCAAGATGATGGTAGTACGGTTAGGTATACCGTAGCTACTAATAATGGTAGCTCATCTAGAACTGGAGTTATTACTTTTACTCAGGGAGAATCTGGTAAAACTTGTACACTAACAGTTATTCAAAATGCTGGTATAATTCATAGATTTAGCTTTAATGAGCACGGAGATAAAACCGAAAGTTCATTATCGGGTGATTCTAGTCTTCAGACTAAATATATACAAGTATATTCTAATAATTCACGAGGGAAACCCGTCCAATTCTCTCTCTCAGGTATAGTGCCTTCTTGGGTATCTCTTAACATACCTACTATCAATGCAATCCCTGAGGAAGTTCGGGTTGAATTCGGTGAAAACCCAACTCATGCAAACAGGTCGGATACCATTACTCTAATACAATCGTATAGTGGTAAAACTCTAACCCTTAAAGTATCACAAGCTGGTAGATTCTATAATTTAGAATTACTTGGCTCGGGAGTAGTTTATCTATGGACTGCTGATGGACTAAAACCCACGGATGTTATTTCTCCAACTACTAAATCCGCAATTCAATGTCCTATTTCATTAAAACACCGGGGATCCTTAATGGTTAATAATTCTGATTTAGGAAGTCTAAATAGTCAAGTAGGAAATGGGGATAGAGTAAATATCTATAGACATGATGGTACGTGGATATTTGTTACTAGTTTTACTTTAATCCAAGGTGACCAATCAGTATCTTGGTAATAAACACAACACTAGTACATTTATTGATAGATAAATTTAATTATTAACTTTAAAACTAAATCATTATGGAAGTGAAATCTGGAGAAGGCACAGTAGTGGTTGCAGATCGTAATCGTTACAGTGATGAATGTTGTAATAATCGAGTAGTGGATGCTCAGAGAGATCAAAACATTATTAACTCGGTAGTACAGGCTTTGGGTAATAAAACTGCATAATTTCTATTAAAGTTGATTAGGGAAAAGGGAGGTACCTGTAGTGGGTATTTCCCTTTTTTCGTTTTAATCTAGTAAGAAACATGGAAGAAGATAATAAACTACAAACCTTTACTCTCCAAATGCAACTACCGGCTCCTAATTTAGAGGTAGCAAAGAGAGTAGCGGATGAAGCACAAAGACTGATAGATATCTATGGATACTATAACTTCTTGAACCTAGTAGAATTTATGAAACAGAATCCCAGTATGGTTCAAATGGGATTAAGTCTAATCAATAAAAATAATGCAGTATGGAAGAAATGAAATTCAAATCCTTACAAAGAGGAGATTCAGTCTTTTCTCTAGAAAGAGACAGAAGATCAATGTACCCAATCTTTGACCGAGCTAAAATAGTAAAGGTAGGAGAAAGTAAACCCAGAGCCAATGAAAATGGTGATGGCTTTTCTAATCTCATAGAAATTGTTCTACAAGATTCTGTTGGTACAGTAACCGTATATTTACCTTCAGATGGAAATGAAGGCATTTATAACAATGTGTACTACACTCTAATCGGAAGTAACATTGTAAACGAAGTATCATTGCAAAGATCACAGGCTCTCGGCATTATTAATAACGTGGGTAAATACGAGAACATAGTAAAGGAATGTGATAATATCCTTGCTATGTTCGAAAACAAAGAGCCAACTAATGGTAGTCAATTCAACGAAGAATTCGCTTCATTCAGGAAGGATGTAGTATCAGTATTACAATCACAACAGCAAGCCATAAATCTTATGATGGATTCACTTGGCTTGAATAAACCGAAGGAAAATCCAGATGGCAAGTAAGTCAGTAAACATAACTATAAGTACTCCCTTGGGAGACTTACAGATATATACTGACCCAAAAGAACAGGCTAGAGCTGAGAGGTTAATTGCAGAAACTCCTTCTATCATGAGGAATGCCTATGATAGAGCTACTGAGAAATTCGGCAATCAACTTCTCAGACTTGTGAAAAAATGCCTAAGAACTGGTACTCCTCCAAGAGGAACTCATTGGGATCCTCACTCGGCTAATACCATTAAACGATACGGAGAGCATACCCTTTTGAATTATACGGGTCAGTATTTGAGATCAGTACAAATAGTAAAACAGAAGAATCGAACTTACGTAGGTATACCTACTAATCTTAAGAAAACCAGAAAGGATGATAGGACTAGTAAAAGAACATTGAACCAAGTAGCTATCATGTTGGAATATGGTTCTAGAGGTGGTAATTTACCTCCAAGACCCTTATGGGCACCAGCTTTCGAACAAATAGGTGGTAAGAAGGTTCTGAAGGAAACTATAGTAAGAGAACTTCGTAAAGAAATAAGGAGATATAGAAAATAATGGAATTCACTATAAGCAAGAATCAAGGTTCTGGTAGAACTGTTATAACAGTAACACCAGAAGAAAAGAATTCTACGGACAAAGATATAGTTCAGATTTTAACAGTGGAAGCTGTAGATGGGTCAACTAAAGAAGTAAAGCTTATTCACAAGAAAGGAGAAGGCAATTACGAATATGATTTTAGAGTTTCACCCACTGAATTATATTTTGAGCCTACAGGAGAAAGTAAAGAGGTTACTATTATATCTACTAAACAAATGGTAATCAATGGAAAGAAAGTTGGTGATCCAGTTACTGTAGATTATACTAGGGAAAACTTTGGGGATATATCTGGCTCTGGTACTACTATTATCATGAGCTTAAATGATAATATGTATAATGAACGAGTAGGTCAAGTAATATTTACTCAAGGAGAGTCTGGTAAAACTATAAGTGTAACTTGTAAACAAGGTAAAAAAGAAACTTCGGGAGATATAGGTATAATCAAACTATGGTCAGGCCCCGGAGTTCCAGAGAACTATGTACTCTGTAATGGAGGTCAGGTAAGTATAGCTGAATATCCCGAATTATATAAGGCCATTGGTGAGAAATATAATACTTCTTCTACTAGGGCAGGTTATATAAGTGTTCCTGATTTAAGTGGTAGGTTCGTAGTTGGAGTAGATTCTAGTGACCCAGATTACAGTAGTATTGGTAATACTGGAGGAGAAAAAGAACATAGGCTAACCGTGGAAGAAATGCCAAGCCATACCCATTCATACAATAAGATTCGTATAGAAACTCACAAATGGGGAGATAATGCAAACAACCGACCACACCCATTTTATGATTCAGGGGCTCAAACTGGTCCAACTGGTGGTAATCAACCTCATGAGAATAGACCACCATACTACGTATTGGCTTATGTTATGAAAGTAAGATAGGAGGTAATTATGGTAAATTCACAAGAGATAGTAGAGAGAACCTTCTATATATGCTTATTGAATGTTCTCTTAGAAAAGAAGATGGGACTTAACCCCGAAGATTATCTACCTTTATCACAAGAGAATGAAAAGAGATTCCAAGAAGATAAGGAAGCAATAGATAAGTTCATTTACTTATTCGGTATAGGTAATAACCAGGTAAGAGGTCCTAAAACATGTCCCAGGATAACTATAGAAAGCACTGCTTATTATCCTGGAGATATTGGAGTAGAGAAATATATCATTGGAGATAGATTAGATGCGGGCAATTATCAGATGTCTGAGTTCCCTTACGAAACTAAAGATATCACTATTGATCTTCATTTGGTAGCAACTACTCAGAATGATATGAGATTACTACATTCTATTCTTCATGAAGCATTACCTACTCGAGGCTATATAAGACCTTACTTCAATGATTTAGAAGAATGGGATAAAGGTAGGATAGCTCCTACTGGGAACTTATTTATAGAGATTGGTAATTTCTATGATCATCCCGATGAATCACATGGGTTATTGGAAAAGGTCTATCAATATGTATGTAAAGATGGTATTATACCAGAAAAACTGGTAGAAATGGTGGATCTATTACCTATAAGAGATATAAGTCTTTTACTAGGACCCGAATACCAAAAGGACGAGGAGATGCTCAATCTCAATATACATGTTTAACTCAAAAATTTACTAAAATGAAAAAGTTAGTGTTTATGCTGATGGCACTCATTTTACCAGTGTCATTGTTTGCTACAGAAGTAGAACCTTCAACTGGTTCAGAGTTCGTAATTAATCTTGGTACATTTACTGGTATAGTAACTTTGGTATCATCCTTGGTTACTCAGGTACTAAAGGTAATCCCAGCTATCAAAGACAACAAACTTGCTAAGATTGGTATATCTGCCTTAGTGGGTATTCTCATATGTATTATAGCTTGGGGATTACAACTTACACCCTTATTAGAAAACTATCCTTTCTATCAGGTATTAATCTATGGATTAGCTGCTGGTTTATCGGGATGTGGTTTCTATGATGTGATTAAGGCTATCGGAGGTTTATTTAAGAATAAAGAGGATTAATTTTCTAATAATACCAGTAAGGTAACGATACTTACTGGTATTAATTAAATATATTAACCTATAAAACACAAGGATATGTCAAAATCACCCAGAGTTGTTTTTAAGTTCGAGAACAACAATGTTCAACAGACTACTCCACTTTTAGGAGTATCATGTTTCTTGGCTAGAACCGAAAAAGGTCCCTATGATGATCCTTCAGAATTAATTACTTCTTTCTCTCAATTCCAAAGAATATTTGGTAAAGAGATTGTACCTGATGGTTCTGTATCTAACATAGAGAAAGCTTTAGTAGGAGGTTCTAAGCTAAGAATTATTCGTGTATTGGGAGCAGGTGCTAAAAAGGGTACTGTTACTAAAGCCGAAGAGGCTGAACCTACTGAAGATGAAACTGAGGAGATAACTGAAAATGCTCAAGCTTCAGAAATATTCAAATTTATTTCAGGAAATACTACAGTAAGCTTTGGTTTGGTAACTAAAGGTTATGGTGATCCCATTGGTTCTGGAGAATCTTTCAAAGTTGGTTTCTCTAAATCGGTGAATACCGTTTTCTATAACATCTATGATGCCAATGGTTCTATCTTGGAATCGGGTCCAGTAATTACTTACAAAACTAAGGATGCTCAGAATAAAACTTCTGTAGATTACTTGGCTTTAAGTAACTTTGCTAGTAATTCTGCATACCTGGAACCTAAGATGGTAACTACTACCGATAAGATTAAATCTTTCGAGAACTTAGTATCTTGGCTCCAGACTTCAATTGACCAAACCGAGAATCCGTTAACTATCCAAGTTGGAGGTAAAGAACCTACTGCAGAAGAGGTTATGTTTAATGGTACACTTGGTACTGCTGGTGCTGATCCTACTGCAGATGAATGGATTGCTTCTTTGGATTTGGTAAAGGATTACACTGATATCTATCAGTTATCATGTTCTCATATTCATCAGCATTTGAAAACAGACCAAGATGTACTAAAAGTACATAAGGCTGCTAAAGAAATGTGTGCTGAATTACAAGAGTACACTTACTACATTGAAGTACCAAAATACACCACTCATTATACTCAGGGAACTCAGCCTAGAAATAAGCAGAGTATTATAACCTGGATTAATAGCTGTTTGGGTAGTATCGGTAACTCTAAATATGTAGCCTACTTTGCAGGTGGTATCAAGTACTACAACGAATTCGGATTACTTAGTAATTCCGATGTAATGGGTACCATCTTCGGTTTGGGTGATACTTCTGCTTCTAACTATGGACCTTGGAAGTCATTTGCTGGTATGAACCGAGGAATAATTTACGATGGTCAGGGCCCAGTAAGTCCTAACTATGGTAGTGATTCTCGTTATAATGAACTGGACGAATTGGCTCAGATGTATGCCAACATGATTGTAATCAAAGATACTCCATCTTCTGGTAAACAAACCATGTTATGGCATTGCTTCTCTTCTCAAGTAAAACAGGATTCAGAAAGATTCCTTTCAATCGTAAGATTGAATCTGTACTTGAAGAAGACTCTTCGTCCTATCTTGAATAAATATTTGGAAGAACCCAATATCTGGAGTACTTGGAAAAATATTTATCTTGAGGTAAAACCAATCCTGGATAATCTGGTAGATGAAAATGCTATGTCAGAGTACACATGGATGGGCGACCAGGATGCTGGTTCTTATTCAGAACTCTCTGTAAATAATGAAGCTGATGTCCGTCAGGGTAAGTATAAAGTAATCCTGAAGTACAAAGATATTGTTCCTATGCAAGAAATTACAATTAACATTGTAATCGATGCAGCTTCTAATTCAGTTAACATTTCAGAAAACGAATAACATTAAAATCATAAAATATGGGAGCAAAAGTAAAGAATCCTAGAAAGAAATTCCTATGGAGCATCTCTTTCCCAAAACACCCCATCAATACATACCTATTCCAGACTTGCCAACTTCCGGATATAGAGATTGACCAGGTTGCTCATGGAGATGTAAACAGAGATGTAAAAACTGCTGGTAGAGTTACCGTAGGTAATCTGGTAGTAGAAAAACTCTTAACTACTGCTGGTTCTGATACCTGGCTTCAAGATTGGCTATACTCTTGCCAAGATATGATAGCTGGAGGCGGATTAGTTCCTAGTGAATATTGGGAAACTGCTATTGTAAATGAACTTGCAGAAGATGGAGTATCCGTCCTAAATACTTGGCTGCTTGAAGAAGTTTGGCCTTGTAAAGTAACTGGCCTTGACTTAGATCGTATGGCTTCAGAAAACACCATAGAAAATATCGAATTTTCTGTTGGTACTTGCGATAAGTATTAACTCTCTTAGTCATTTTCTTACTAGAGTTTTAGGTGGAGGGGTGGGATTCCTAGATAAGGAGTTTCACCCCTTTCTTGTTGATACTTACAGCTACTATGAAATTATGAACTTTTAAAAATTAGATAAAATGGATATGACACTAAGAACCTTAGTATTCACTGCTCCTTCTGGTAGACTTTTCGAAATCAGAGAGCAGAATGGTGAAGATGAAGAAATTATCACCAACCCGGTAGATTCAAAGAATCTTATGAATCTTACCAAGTATATTTCAGCAATAGTAGTTAAAACAAATGCTACTAAGTCAGGTAAATTAACCCTAGAAGATGCTCTTAAGTTACCCTTGCTGGATAGATACTGTATCCTATTTAATTCTCGAATCTTCTCTTTGGGAGAGGAAGTAGAATTCACTTATAAATGGGATAATAAAGATTCTGTAACTTATTCTCAGGACTTGAGAGAATTTCTTTTCGATTATGCAGTACTTCCTATAGAACAAGAGATGGAAGAAAAACCCAATGCCATTCCTTACTACCCGGGAAGAAAAGGAGAAGACGGATTTACTCTTATGCAATATACCGAGGAATTGAATTCAGGTAAGGTAATCCAATTTGAATTGATGGATGGAGAAAAAGAATCTCAGATGGTTCAGCTTTCACCAAGTAAACTTACTCGACACTCCACTCTCCTTCTCCGTAATCTCAAGTTAAAGGTAGATGATAAATTTGAGAAAGTAGAAAACTTCTCTCTATTCTCCTCAAGGGATATGGCAGAAATCCATCGGTTGGTAAATACAGTAGACCCAATCTTCCATGGGTATACTCAAATCGAAAACCCCGAAACTGGGAACATCATTGATTACCCAATTATGGCTGCTCCTGATTTTTTCTACTTGACGGGAGATATAATTTAGAGGAAGATTACATATACATTACTCGGGCTGAGATAGTCTTAGACTATCTCACCTTTTTGTGTCTACCCGTTCGTAAAAGAAAGAAATTCCTACTCATAGCTGAGAATTATTATAAACAAATGAAGAAGAAAATGTCAACATGATAGGAGATACAAGAAGTTTAGTAGAAGTCGGAGTATCTATGGTACTCCGAGATAAATTTAGCTCTGAAACCGGTAAAATTTCACAATCATTCAACAATATGATGAATGATATGAATGACTGGAACAGGGCTATTCAGATGAGTGCAGGTAATGCTGTACAAAACAGTATGAGATTCCTTGGAGGCATGGCAGAAGCTTATCAATATTCTGCTAAGGTCCAAGATACCATATTTATGGCCTCAAAGATTGCAGGAGCTACAGCTGAGCAACAAACAGAAATGATGCAATTAGCTCAAGCAGTCAATGCAGTTACTCCCTTGACTGCTGCAGATATTGCTTCCGGTCAAAGATATTTAGCAATGGCAGGTAATACAGTAGAACAGATAAAAGATATGACTGGGCCTGCTGCTAAGTTAGCATCTATCCTTGGTCAACCCTTTGGAGGTAAAGGAGGTGTAGCTGACTTGATGACTAATATCATGTCAATGTATGTTATACCTTCTCAACAAGCTACTAAGGTTACAGATGATTTATATACGGCTGTAACTAACGCTAATATGTCTCTTACCGATTTGGCTCAAGCTATTACTTATGCTGGAGCTGATATGGCTAATGCAGGATATGACTTAAGACAGACTGCTGCAGCTATTGGTGTATTGGGAGATATGGGTATTCAGGGTTCATCAGCTGGTACTGCATTAGCAAATATGATCCGTTATTTGCAACTTTCTTTAGCTAACCAGAAAAAGAAAGGATTTAGTGCATTAACTAGTTTAGGTTTAAGTCCACAAGATTTCTTTGATGCCGAAGGTAATCTTATTCGATTAGATAAGGTATATCGTAAGTTTGGTGAAGCTCTTATGAACAAACCACTTCTGGAAAGAACTAAAGCTTTCTACAATATATTCGGAGTTCGAGGTACTCGTGATATCTCTAATCAGATTCGAAATATGATGTCGGGTTCTGATAAGATGACTAAGATCCTAGAGCAATACGATAAGAACTCTGGCATAGTAGAACAGGTTACTGAGGAAAGATTAAAGACTCCACAAGGTATTATCGAGGCTTTTAAGTCTAACTTTGAAAACTTAGTAGTGAATATAGGTTCAACTTTAGCTGATGTCTTTAACCCAATATTAACTGTATTCACTAAGATATCCCAATGGGTACAGGGAATAGCTGGTACTTTAGGAGGTCAGATAGTAGTTAAAGCTATTGCTTGGGGTTCAATTACAGCTTTAGTAGTAAATGGTTATAGGTATCTAGCTGCTACTGGTAGAATGCTTTCTACTTATATGCAACAAACTAATACCCAATCTCAGGCTACGGCAAGTGGAGTTAGTAAGTCTGCCTCTGCAGCTGCAGTATTGGAAACTCGATTAATACATATCACTCAGATTATGAGGGAACAATATTACCTTCAAAAGGCAATGGCTTTCGGTTGGACTGCTGGGCCTAGAGGAGGTTGGTATGGGCCTAACGGTAAACCTATTAGGAAGTTTGGAATACCTGGACCAATATTGGGAGGTCTTGGAGGAGGTACTACTAAACCACCTACTCCCCCTGCCGGACCAGCAGTAGCTAGGTTAGGTATGAAAGGTCTATTCGGTAGATTGGCTGGATTCTTGGGAGGTCCTTGGGGAATGGCTATTGGTATAGCATTACCTCTTGTAGCAGATTATTTACCTAGGTTAATAGATTCCTTAAATAAGAATACCGATTCTAATTTATCAAAGGAAACTCTAACTAGTGATGAATATTTAACCGAGAAAATGGCAAGAGCTATCAGGGCAGCTTTACTGAATGATAAACCAAATGGTACTGTTAACATTACTATTGATGGAGCTCCTGTTGGTTCTGTAGCTCCAGGTGAAACTTTAGGAGTTAATTATGCTACTCAAATTGGATTAATACCTTAAATTATGGCAAGAATATTAGGAAAACTAGCAGGTAAGGTTGTTAAGAAATATAATAATCTTACCCAAGATACTGCTGGAGTACTTACTGGTCCCATAAATAAACTATGGAGAGCTAAGATACACCTTAACCGATTAACTTCGGGTTTACCTAAGGATACTGCTCCTAGAGGTAAATTGTTTAATCCTAATGGAGCTTTGGGGGAAAGGGAAAGATCTTCCAAGAACCCAGTAATTAACAGCTCTCTTCAAAGTATTAGGAGATTACAACTTCAGCATGGGAATATTAAGATTGACCGAGATGATCCTGCTCAAGGTAGGACTGTAGTAGAAAACAATAAACTTTATGGAGTAAGCCAAGATGTAAGAAAACTGAATCAGGTAATCATATATAATACTAATGTTAGCCCATACCAATATATTGTTTTACAGAATAGACCTCTGAGCTTTGACTTTAGAGGAGAAACAACTTGGGCTACCATTAAGTCTATGGGTAGAAATACTCCTATGTATCATTATACTGGTTCAGAAGATATTGTACAATTCAATGTATCTTGGTACTGTGATGATCCGGATAATCCTGCTGAAGTATTAACTAAATGTAGGTTATTAGAATCCTGGAGTAAATCTAATGCTTATCAAGCAGCTCCCCCAATCTTACAGATTCAGTGGGGAAATTCTGATACTTTTGAAGGTCATTATTATATACTTACTTCTGCTACATATTCTCTTTCTAATTTTAGAAATGCTTCTAGACAACGTATGAAAGGTTCAGTAGATATAAGAGAAGACCTAAATCTGTATCCTGCTACTGCTACTCAAGAATTAATATTCAAACGAGTAAGCTCATATAGTTTATCTTATGAGGATATTGTTAAAAGTAAATCTGCAGAAAAGACTGTGGGTATTTTTACAACTGATAAAATCAAGTAACCATGGATATAACTTCTTATTTAGTTGGAGCAAGTCCATACGATAATGGGTTTACTCTGAATTACGGAGATGGTGATTATTCTTTAGAATCCTACCCATTACTTATACCCTCTTCTCCCAATGACTTTCAGCATACCCTGAAAGAGGGTGAAACTTTACAGAATATCGCTTATAGGTATTATGGAGATTCTGGTAAATGGTATATTATTGCTGAGTATAATAACATAATAAATCCGTTCACTGAATTAAAAGGTGGAATGGTATTAATGATACCGGCTTATGGAAGTTAAAGCAAATAATCCCATATTATATAAAGGCACAGGTACTCCTTACCTAGCCATTTTTGATAATCAAGGTATACCAGTTATGAACCCTCTTACTGGTATACCTTTAGGAGCGTATATAAGTAGTTGGTCATATGTATATGATGAAGAAAAAGAAAACTTAGCTACAATAACTATTGATACTGGTAATCCAGATACCGTAGATGTAGAAGCTTTACAAGAAAATAGAGATATCTTTTTACAGTGGGGATATATTTTTAGTGATGGTACATTTGTATCAAGCCCAGCTATAAATATCAAAGTAAGAGATTTCGATTGTATATTTGATTCTACAGGTACCCATATAACTATCAAATGTATCGATGGTACAAATCACCTTAGGTTTATGCCACCTCATAAACCCACCGAGGATACCAATGATAGTATGGTTAAATTCTTGGATTCAGGATGCGGATTAAATGTTGGAGTAATAATAGAAAGGTTTGAGTAATGGCAAATATAATAAGTAATCAAGCTTATCAAGCTATACAGGTACCCACAGAAGTTACTCCTGAAGTACAGGGTACCATTCTATATGCCAATCAGTTTAGTGGCATAGGTCAAGTAGGTATGCCAGACGATTTAGCTGAAGTACTTAATTCTAACTTAGGTACAATAGGTAACAATGTTCTAGTTCAACTAGAAGCTAAGATGGCTGCCTATGGTAATGGGCCTTGGTATGTGGATAGTAGAGATGGAGTAATTTACATACATAATCGTAAGTTTCAACAACCTCCTCATCATACCTATATATTCCAAGCTGAAAACGGAGAGGTATTAAGAGTATCCTTTACTACTCAGAGGTCTACTAAGCAGAAGATGATGCAGTTGGGTAATACCATAAAACCAGAAGATAAGCAAATGCAAATCCAGGTAAGTTATATAGATGATCAACAGAATGAGATTCTACATGACCCACTACAGTTAGATGCCCTATCTACAGTAGACGTACAAAGTCCTGGATTATTCCATAGATCACCTGAAGTTTTAAAACCTAATGTTGATAGTAAAGTAGAGAAATGGAAAGAAGACAGATTGAAATCCTTAGATGAAGAATTGGCTTCTAAAAAACAAGCTCAAAGACTAAAGACTGAATCTGCTAAGAAAGAATATGATGCTAAGGGTACTGGTTATTTAGATGCAGGTGGTGGATTAGAGTCTATGTCCGATACAGAATTAAGGGATGCTACTTCTCAAATGCTAGAGGAAGCTTATACTAAAGGAGAACTAACTAATATAAAATCTTCTATTGATGCACTAGTAGCGGGAGGAATGGACCTTACTTCTGCAATGAAACGAGTATACCAGGGTTTAAATTTCGTATTCAAAAATAAATACACTGAGGTATGGACTGAAGTTTGGGAAGACCCTCGTTCGTATTCTTCTGGAGAATTAAAGTCTTCTAGTCGTGTGAATAGTATGACTGAACTAAATGCCGAGAAAAGGAAAACTCAGGAGGGATTAGCTAAAATGCAAGAAGACCCAAATATCATTGTCTATCCCTTAACTCTTCATGAAGAATCCTATTATCCTCAAACTTATAATCCAGTCCAAGCTGGTAGAGGTCCTGGAGATAATCATGGGTACTATCGAAGCCGAGTAAAGGTATTCAAAAAGGTAAAACAGCTTTTGAAAGTACCCGCTTGGAAAACCCTTACTAACTTATATGATAGAACTGGAGGAGTAGGTAATAGAGAAAGAGCAATGAGGATAAATGCTAATGGAGGTTTAAAGATAACCGAGAAAAAGCTGGTCTGCCAAATGCAAGTAGTAGGAAGACCTTCATTAAAAACCTCCATGGTACTTCAGCTTTTGAACGTTGGTAAAAGGTGGTCAGGGTATTGGTATATAAAGAAATGTACTCATAGAATGGATGCTGGTACAGGATATATTACTGACTTAGAATTAGTTAGGAATAATGGAACAGCTGGCTTTCAAGTTGCTGCTGGTAATATTAATACCCAAGATGTGGTATCTAATAATGCCAGAAGTCAAGGAACTACTGACGTAGGTAAAAATAAAGCTGGAGATGCTCATTCTTCTGATTTTACCATAAATGCTACTAAGGCAGAATATGAAGCCTTCAAAGCCTTGGATGGTAATACCGAAGAACAAAGAAAGTTTGTTCAAGATATGGTTATCTATAGGGAACAGAATGCTAATACTCCTACCAAAGGTAATGATGGCATCATAGAAGTAGAAAGAACTGTATACCAATCTACAGGTAAAGATGGAGAAGATGTAGTTACCATTACTAATGTTAAACGTAAAAAGGTAGAAGCTACTAAGGATGTATATCGAAAGTATAATTTCAATATAGATTACATTATTAAACAGATGAACCAAGACTTTTCTAAAACTGAATAATATGGCTTATGAATCAGCAAAAACAATAACTGAACAAGGATTAGAATCCTTGGGAAGATACTATTCAGTGTACAGGGCCATGGTAGTTAATAACACAGACCCCGATCATATGAATCGTATAAAAGTGGCTATACCTGAAGTAATGGGAGGAATAGTACTCTGGGCTTATTCAAAGGGTCAACATGGATCTACTGGGTCTGGTTTTAAAATGATGGCTCCTAAGAATGGTGATATAGTATATATTACCTTTGAATATGGAGATCCTAGTAAACCTCTATGGGAATATCATGGTTGGGCTCAAAACCAAATACCCGATATCCTGGATGATCCTGATACTATGGGTATAGTTACACCTAATGGGAATAGAATCTGGTTAAATGATAAAGATGGATCACTCAAGATGTACTTATATGGGTCTGCTACTATTTACGCCGAAGGCCCAGTAAGTATAAATTCTAAAGCTCAAGCCTATGTGAATGCCTCAAAGGTTATAGTGAACCAAGGTAATAATGATGGTATAATCAATATCAATGAATTAACCCAGAAACTAAACCAATTAGTTTCAGAGATAGAATCATTAAAAGCTCAATATAATTCTCATACCCACTCTGGTATTCAATCGGGACCTGCAGTTAGTGGACCTGTTATTACTCCAGTCACGAAACCATTTTCTACTTTTAATAAAACAGATTATGAGGATTCTAAATTTGTACACTAATGGCAAATAACTTATACACTAATATTATCGGTATTGGTCCTTTGTTTCCAATACGGATTACTGAGAATGAAAAGGGAGAGAAAGGTTGGTATCCAGTAAATGGAGATATTGAACTTGTTCATAATAACCTATCTGCTCTCCTTTGGTATGATATAGGTCAAAGATTCAGGCAAGAAGATTTTGGTACTAGGCTATGGGAATGTATAGAAGAACCTAATACTCAGGCTTTAGCCTTTTTGGTAAAAGACTTCTTAAAGAAAGCAATCTCTACCTATGAGACTAGGATTACTTTTAAAAGCCTGGATATGAGGTTAGAAGGTACCAAACTTTTCATCGAAATGAATTATGTAATTAATCAAACTGGTAGCCAACAGGTATTGGGTATTAGTTATGATAGGTCTGAAAATATTTTAAAACCTTACTAATATGATAACGAATAAATGGCTAAACCCTTATCAGAGATCCTTTCAACAGATTAAAGCTAAGTTGATTGAATCTCTTACTACTATCAAGGATAAGAATGGTCAGACCCTTATTACGGATTATTCCGAGGGTAATATTCTGATAATTATCCTGTCTTTGTTTGCAGCTATTGCTGAAGTACTTCATTATTACATTGATAACGTGGGTAGGGAATCTTTCTTATCTACGGCTCGGCGTTATGATAGTGTAGTAAAGCATGGCTTATTGGTGGACTATCACCCAAGAGGAGCAGTAGCTGCTTCAGTAGATGTAATCCTAACTCGTGATCTTACAGGTAGTAATATTGCTTCTAGGTTAACTATCCCAAAAGAAACCCTCTTTACAGATGTTAACGGTAACTCCTGGCTTTCTGCTAGAGATGTAACTTGGTATGCTAATGTTACTACTTGTAAAATACCCCTGATTCAACATGAGAAATATAATCAGTCTGGGTTGTCAGGATTAGTAATACCTTCCGAAGGTAGGCCAGAAATTACAATAGGTAAATTACCTGATGGTAAATATTATGAGCATGGTACAATGCAATTATCCATTGATGGAACTACTTGGACTTTAGTAGATACCTTTGCTTATTCTAAACCTTCAGATAAACATTTTATGGTAACTATCAATGCTAGTCAAGTTGCTGTAATAGTATTTGGAGATGGTACCTTTGGTTCTATACCTTCTGCAGGTCAAAAGATAACATCGGCAAGTTTCTATATCACTACTGGTATTCAAGGCAATGTACCAGCAGGTTCTATTGTACAAACTCCTGCTATAGTAAAAGCTTCTATATCCGAGGCTACTACTAGTAATCAATATGCTGCAGGAGGAGGTTCTAGTTATGAGAACTTTGGTATGTTAAAAGAACACATACCTTTGAGTGTTAAAACTCTTGGAGTAGCTGTAAGCAAACAGGACTTCGTAGATTTGGCAATGTTAGTTGATGGAGTGAATAAAGCTGCAGTAGATTATGAATGTGGCAGAAAGCTTACTGTATATATCAGTGCTGATAATGGAGGAGTAGCTGATTCGGCTATGATAAATAAAGTTTATACCCAACTATCACAGAGAGCTCCTTTAACTACTTGGCTTCAAGTTAAATCTGCAGGATTAGTAGATATAACACTAGAGATAGAGGTAACTGGTAAGAAATCTTATAAGACCAACGAAATCCAAGCTCAAGTTCTGAATGCCCTATACAATGCCTATTCTATTGAGAACTCAGAGATTGGGGGCAAAGTAAGGATCTCAGATATCTATGCCCTGATAGATAACCTATCTACAGTAGATTATTTACATATAAAGAAGTTCTATATTAAACCTTGGCCTGTTACCATATATGGTAACAAGGAATTACTTCTTGGTCAGTTTAAATTAGAGAAAGCTAATGGGTCCATGACCTATTTTATAAACTTTACTGGAAGCAATTCATACACTGTAAAAGCTTCAAGTGGAGGATTCCAAACTACTGGCTCTGTAGGTAGTACTATAAACATCACTGATAAAAATAATGGTATCACTTTCTCTTTGGACATACAAGCAAATGGCTATCAACAGGGATATCGTTATTCTATTACTATCTCAGAACCTAATATGGATTATGAAGATCCTGGATATAATTTGCCCGTATTCCAAAAATCTTCTCAATTGACACTAACTGTTAACGAAACTGTTTAATATGATAGACCTTAAGAAACTTATAGATTTCCTACCCTTTGAATATAAGGATCAAGATACTTATAAGGTAGATGGAAAGGGTATCTTAGAAAGGTTCCTAGAAATTTGTGGAGGTTATTTTCAAGATAATATATCCGCAGATATTGAGAGTTTACTAGGAATAACCGACTTTGATACCTGTCCCGAGATTTATTTGAATTATCTCTGGGAAAGCTTTGGGCAATTACCCTTTGCAAGGTGGAACAATATTGATGAAGGGGCTTTTAAAACTTATTATAATGGGCTGTTAAGTGAAGCCGAATTAAATAACCTTAAGTCTAAATGGATTTTACCTAAGAAAGGGGCTTTAGCTTTAACTACTAAACAGATAAGAGATTTACTCAAGTATTCTATATCTTTAATAAAGATACGAGGTACTTCTCAGTTCTTTGAGATATTATTCCGAATGTATGGGTTAAACTGTACCATTGATGACCCCGCTAAATCAGGTTATGATGGTTGGTTAAAAACACATCCTTACTTTGACCAAGATCAGTATTATGATAAATCTAACTTTGATAACATTTACGGTTGTAGTCAATGTATCAATGTAACCTTCCATATAACTGGACATGGCTATTCAAATAACTCGGGAGAATTTATAGAGTTCAGAAAAGCTATAGAAAATATAATCGATAGATTTAAGCCTTATCATGTAGGAGCTACTATTGATTATGGTTTTAATATAAATGATAATTATCTGATAACAGCCGATTTTGTAGACCCAAATATAAACACTATTCAGCCTGGGTCCTCTGTACCTATTAAGGTTACAGTCTCTAGTAATTATCAAAATGCCGACTTAAGGTATCAGGTATCTGGAGATGGTAATACTTGGGGTTACAAGAAATATGAAAATGGCACTATTTTTAATGCCACTATAGGTAATCAGACTTATTATTTTAGAAGTGTGGGAGACCCGACTAAAGTTACCCAAGTTCATGTAAAATTAAAGGAAGTAGTCAAATCCTATAATATATCGGTTAATCCAACTACACTGCATATTACACCAACTAATAAGGAGGTATCGGCTACAGTTACAGCTACTCTTTATCAAGAAGGTAAACAGACTCCAGTTAATATACGATTGGTTGGGGAAACTGAAGTTAAGCCTTCTGGTTCAACTTATAAATTTAAAGAGCCAGGTACTTATGAATTCCAGATTGTAGAATACCCAGTAAAAAGAGTTTCACTGGTTGTTACTAGAGAACCTAATAAATACAAGGTTAAATGTACTCCAGAAGAATTCAAGCTATCAAGTAATGTAACTAGTTTAGCTAAAACCATACTAACTATAGAAGATGATTATGATGAGGAAGGTTTGGAATGTTACTTGATTGGTAAAGATGATACTAGGTATAAATCTGGGGATACTTTCCAAACATTTGGTACTGGAGTTTATAAGTTTGCTTGTACTAAGGATAATTTAGAGAACTTTGATGATATAGGAATATTTACCGTATATACCAGTATCTCTAAATTCACTTATCATTTATCTAAAGAATATCAAACTTTATCTTTAGAGATGGGAAGTGGATCTGTAAATCAAGAACTTTACTTATCAGTAACTCCCTCTGATGATCCCGATAATCTTATAGATTATGGAGTTAGTATTTATTGTGATAATACTAAGTTAACCGATATTACCTTGAATAAATCTGGTAATGGTAAAGCTAGTGCTACTTATTCATGCAATAAATCGGGAAGTTATAAAGCTGTATGTAAGGGAGATCCTTCAGTTTATACTACTTGGTCAGTATATAGTTATACCAAACCAGAAGATCCCTATATTTATATCGAAGCAGTAAATCCTTCAGATCCTAATTGGATATCTCCAAAGGATTGGGCTAATACTCCAAATAACCAGAAGGTAAATGTATCATATCAACTTGCTGAAGGTAAGTCGGTTACTATCCGAGTAATGCCTTTCGAAATAGAGGAATATGATTCAGTATTACTTATGGAAACCGGAGCAGAGTATAAATTCGAAGAAGTTATTACTTTAGATAAAGCGGGTACCTATACCTTTGTTGGTAAGGGTAATAAAGACAAGAAGGCTACATTAGTAATCAAAGACTATAATCTTGAAGTTAAGATAAGTTGTAGTCCTGAAAGAGCTACTCTAAGTGGGCAAGGAGAAGGAGAAGTATATACCACTGTGGTATGTTCTTCTAATCATAAGGATTTTATAACTGATGTAAGATTAGTGGGTCAAGCCGATTCACATCCAGTACCTTATGAATTTAGAACTTCTAATCCTGGTACTTATATATTTGAAGCTGTTAACAAAACCGATGTAAGGTGTACATTTGAAGTTACTTTAGCTTTTGATGTACAACCAAATGAATTGGTTTGGAACTCTGATGATATTAGCAGTAAAACTTTCGAAATAGATATACCCGAAAATACAGCATGGAGAATAACCCCGAAACCTCAGGAATAAATCAATATTACGACATGTATACTGAAACATCCACTACATCTATAGTATCTAAAGGATTTACGGTAGCTTTTGCTACAGAGTGTCTTCAATTGTTATATGACCTTCGATGGATGATCCTATTAGCATTCATATTGATAATTGCCGACTTCTGGTTTGGAATGAATGCTAGTAAGTTAAAGGGCATACCCATTAGAAAATCCAGAGCTGGAAGAAGAACTTTTAATAAGATAATAGATTATATATGTTACTTATTAATGGGAGCAGTTCTTGGTAAGGCTATTGGAGAACCCTATGGGTTAGATCCCCTAGTAGTATCTATAACCGTATTGGTAGTATGTTATGGATTCGAAGTGGATTCTATTTATGGTCATATATGTACATTACACGGAGTAGAAAAGAGATACAGTATCTGGAAGATACTTTGGTCTATAGTAACCTTGAAGTTCAATAACTTATCTGAAGCTTTCAAGGATATGTCAGAACAATCTAGGAATTATAAACAATCTAAAAACAATAGTAACAATGAAAACGTACTTTAAATATGAGGGTTTGATTAAATCTAAGGAGGCAGCAGAAGCAATTGCTGCCCCTGTTGCTCTTGGCCCATTCTGTGGATTCGGCTCAGTTAAGGTATCTGGTAATAAGCTATCAGTTCAAGCTAAAGCAGAAAATGGTAAGGTATTCAAGAATGATGTAGCAGATAGAATTACTGCTAGATATATGGTAAAGAATTCTGAAGATGGAGAATCACCTCAGATAAACTTCGGATGTATTTCTAGGGATGGTTATATATTCATCTCTGATGATGAAGAGATAGTAGTAGATAATATCCAAGGTGCTCAAGGGGCTAATTCAGATATCTTCTTATTCGCAGTTCATCAAGAAGTATCAGAACCAATTGAAAACCCTATTACTTTCGTAGCATATTGGTCTTCATCTTATGAAAGCTTATATACTCTGTATAAACAATCACAGAATCCTTACTATCCCTTAGCAGAAGACAAAATCTCTTGGGATATAGTAAAGAATAACCCTGCTTCACATGAGAAATTAAATTATACCTATCTTAATTCTCAGGTAGAGGGTGCTTGTGAACCCTACAGAAATAGTAAGAATACCATGGTACTGATTGGAGTATATGGTTCTGGTACTGATGCTAATACGAAGGAGTCAGAAAACTATGCAATCATCCCTTATGGAGGTTGTTTCCCTCAACCACTACCCTTTAACTCAGCCTACAATGGGATCATGACCCATTCTATTCAAAGAGTAGAACATGTACTGGAAGGATTCGGAGGTAAAGATGACCAGACTAATGGTATAACTAATCTACAAGAATATCTTACTAATCTGAAGAATGAGCTTATAGAAATGATTAAAAACTCGGCTTCTTCAGTTCCCACTGGATTAATCGCTATGTTTTCAGGTACTACTCCTCCAGATGGTTGGGCATTCTGTGATGGTATGTCTGGTAGACCTAATCTATTGGGTAGATTTGTAGTAGGGTATGATCCAAGTAATCAGGATTATAATACCATTGGTAACATGGGAGGAGAAGCCTTAGTAACTCTTACTCTAGACCAAATACCACCACATAATCATAAGATTACATTTAAAGAGGAGAGATGGGGAGATAATTCAAACAACCGACCATTCCCTAATCATACTAGGCCTGACTCAGGTTATACAGCAGATACTCAAGTAACCGGAGGAGGTAGTCCTCATGAGAATAGACCACCATATTTCGTACTAGCTTATATCATTAAACTATAAACCTATATAAACTTTTAAAATTATTAGGGCTTTTATATTTAAAGAACAGCTAATCGCTTTCGTCCAACATATAAGTGGAATTCTTATTGGGAAATAAGTTACACTGGAAAGGGAACCTCATGCACTGGGTTCCCTTTTTTTATGTTAGTAATGTAAGTCTTCTTTAGCTTTCTCTTCCCAATATCTTATATCTTCTTTAAGTTCTGAGATATATCTTACCGAAGATTTAGTTCTAGGCATATCAAAAAACTCTACTAATAAAATGTTAGTGATACGAGAACCATCCTTGATTCTCTCTTTAATATAGGGAGGAGGACTAAGCAATATCTCGAAGATCAAATAAGCATCGGGAGATAGGTTCTTCTTCATATATTTATATAACATATCAAGCATTTCTCCTTTAGCTTTCTCTTCTTCTGTATCATCTTCTAGTTCTTTATCATTATCGAATAAATCTTCTAATTGGTAAAGATTCTGATGATATTCTGCTCCCTCTCCATAAGCAGTTCTTAATAAATGATTCTTAAAGGTACTGAGAGAAGCTAGTATCCTTGCTTTTAAATGTTCTTCTTCACAAGTACCGTAATATTTATTAAAGACAAATAACATCTTATCCCAGAAATAAGAACTTATGATATCTGGTGTAACATTAAACCTCCTATTATCAATTTGCTTAGTAAGACGTCTGATAACTGGTTTACAGATTTTATACATCCTATCAAAAGTTTCCTTATCATAATTTTCTTGCATAGGCTTCAACCTATGTATCTCTGATCCGTTGTTGCCATTTTCCTTTATCTTCATAAGTCTATGTTTAAAATGATATGCAAATATAAGTATAATAAATCAAATATAAAATAATATATTAATAAAGTTCACCTAGAAGCTGAGGATTAGTGAGTACTAGGATGAGAGTCTATATGTACAACTCTAACCGAGACTATAGAAATCTATATGATTATACTTAATTATATTGCAATATGAAAAAAGATAATACCAAGTTTGAATTTGACACCAGCTTTCAATTAGAAATCCTAAGGTATCTCTTAAAGGATAAAGAGGGAGGCTTAATAATCAAAAAGATTAAACCAAGTTACCTAGTTCTGATTGAGCATTCTTTAATTGCCGAGGGCATATTTAAGTTCTTCAAAAAGAAAAACAAGATGCCTTCTAAGAATATCCTTAAAGAAGTTATAAAAGAATTGCTTGAATCTAAAAATTACGTTGACCTGGTTACTAAGGATGATATACCCAATATCCATAAAATAATCGATGACCTATATTCAAACCCCTTGAATGATTCTGAATACATTCGAGAAAAGATATATCAATTCTCTACCTATGTAGAGATGAAGAACTTGAATGATTCTTTTGATTTGGATAACTTCGAACAATACGAAACCTATTCAAGGAAAATAGAAAAGATACTTCAAAACTCAAAACCTAAGAAAGATGATGAACCTATCTTTATGATAAGGGATATTACAGAAAGACAATTCAAACGTCAAGCAGAACCATCTGTAATACCTTGTCCATTTAGACAACTTAATGATATTACCAATGCTGGAGGTTACCCAGAACATTCAGTAAATGTTATTCTCGATAAACCCAAAGCTAAGAAAACTTTCTTCATGGTAAACTTGGCAAGAGGGTATTTAAGAATGAAGAAATCAGTTTTATATGTAGATACTGAAAATGGTAAAGAACAAATCATGGACCGATTTATTCAATCCTCTATCAATAAAACTAAGAGGGAATTATATTCAGGTGAATATGATAAACTCGAAGCTAAACATCTTCGTAAACTTGCAAGATTTGGAGTTGAACTAGTAGTTGAAAGAGTTCCTGCAATGATTACAGATTGCAATTATATAAGGGAACTTATAATCAAGTTAAGAAACCAGGGTATTAATATTAAAGTACTAATGGTGGATTATGCAGGAAAGCTTGCTTCAATTGCCAGAGATAAAGAGGATTTCGACCGTATATCGAATGTATATATCGATATTCAGAACCTAGCAGAAGAGATGGACTTAGATATTGTATGGACTGCTCATCATATTACCAGAGAGGGTAAGAAACATAGGACTACTAGATATGATGAAAATGATATCTCGGGTTCTATTGCAATTGTTCGTAATGCTAATACAATAGTTGGTCTTAACTCTACTGAACAAGAAGAAAAAGATGATATACTTCGTTGTGAATTAGTAGTACAAAGAGATGGTTTACCTAGTGGTAGAGCATTATTTAAATGTGATGTTGAAAGGCAAAGATGTGTAGAGTTTACTAAAGAACAACGTAAACAGTACGATGAAATATATGGTGAGAAGCTCGAGGAATCTCTCAAGAAGAAAGGGAATCCCGATGCTAATGAAGAGAAGCGAGCTAAAACCAGTGGAGATATATAAACCTAAAATATAAGATTATGATTAAGAGATTAGAAGGAATTCAAAAAGGACAGAAGGTTTACTTAGTACCTTCAGATTCAAGATGTACTCCACAATATGCAGAAGTATATTCAGTGGGTCCCAAGTATATCAAGTTAACTGGAGTTAATATAAGTTTAAGGGAATTCTTCTCTGAAGATGGAAGATCTGCTAAATGGGGAGGATGGGAACTTTTCCTTTCAAAGGAATCCTATGAAGAACACAAAGAATTACTTTCACTTAGGTCACAGGTAGTTACTTTATTTGAGCAAATGGTACTGAAATGCGAAGACCTAGATAAATTACGTAGGCTAAAGAAAAGATATGCCGAATATGATGACCCATTACCATTTTAACCATGAGTAAGATCACTAATGAATTTAAAACCAAGCTCTACAATTATTTTATTAAGAGCTTGGGCGCTTACAAATATAAACACGGTTGGATGAAATTACCCGTATGTCCATTCTGTCATAGGGAACATAAGATGGGAATTAATCTTTCCATGTACCGTACCAATTGTTTTAGATGCAATTATCATATGAATCCTGCTCAACTAGTAATGGATGTTGAGGGATTTGATACTTATGCAGAACTTTTAAAATTTCTAGATAATGGAAACTTTACAGACAAAGCTTTCTCAGAAGAGAAGATTGAATTATCCGATGCTAAGCCCGTCTATCTTCCAGATGGGTTTAAACTCATTAATCAAGGAACATCACAAGTTGCAAGAAGCATTAGAAGTTACATGTCGAGCCGTGGGTTCACTATCGAAGAATTATCAAAACACGGTATCGGATATGTTGCCACTGAGGGACCCTTTTTTGGGTACCTCATCATACCATATTATTATAAGGGCACGCTCAGGTATTACAATGCGAGAAATGTTATTGGACAGGGCCCAAGATACAATAATCCAAATAAAGATATTACGGGACTTGGAAAGGAATTTATTATCTTCAATCAAGATGCCCTCGACATGTATAGTTCGATATTTATCTGTGAAGGAGCAATCAATGCACTTACTATGGGAGACAGGGCTATTGCCACCATGGGTAAGGCAATCAGTGCTTACCAAGTTAACCAGCTTATCAAATCTCCAGTTAATAGATTTATATTACTTCTGGACCCTGATGCCATCAAATATTCAATCAACCTGGCTTTCAAATTGGTCGCTTATAAAAAGGTCAAGGTTATACAATTGCCTGAAAATAAAGATTGTAACGATCTAGGTCGTAAAGAAGTACTTAAGTTAATATATAATACTCGGTACCAATCTTATCAAGATCTATTGAAACTTAGAAACTCCTTGGATTGAGGATTTCCTATTATAATATATATAACTTAAAATAAGAAAGTATGAAACAATTATTAGAAGCTATAAGAGCCAAATATTTATGCCTTCATGATTGGGAGGTAATATATAGAGTTGAATATATTGATGGTTGGAAAATCCTATTAAAATGTAAGAAGTGCGGTAAACTTAGAAAGAGAATAGTATGAGAGACCCCTCTATTCATATAACTAAGCATCAATTCGAAAAAATCCTATCTCAGTTAGAGGTATATAATTTTCCGATTGATGCTTTCTTTGTTATTGCTCGTAAGGAAGCAATAAATACTAGAGTTGTAGTTGTTACAAACAATAAGACAACTAAGAAAGTTTCTAACATTTTACTAGCATCTAAGGGAGATGCTGCTTTAGTTGCTGATATTATATATGCAACTCGTATAAAACTAAAGCATAGAGGAGTTAGAAAAATAAGAGAAACAGAACCAAGAAATTGGGCGGTATGTAAAAAGATAGCAGAGCTATGTAATCAATTCTGTGAAGATTTCCAATTAGATACCCGGGAAGGTTTTATCAAATACATCGAACTTGGTATCAAGAAAATGGATGGTAATTACAATAATCTTTTAAACAGGTTATCGGTTATGTCAGAAAAGATATCAGATTTATATTCTGCTACTTTGGAAATGGAAGAGGATTCTGGTAATGCTAAAGCTATACATGATTACTTTATAAAGAGAGTAGCTGATGTTACTGGCATATATGAATCATTCGTTAATCAGCCAGATAAATATATACACTTTGTAAGGTTAGATAAATTTCTATCAGAGAAAGGGTGGGACCCAATTCAATTCATAGATGCTCAATTTGAATCCCTTGCTTGGTGTAATGGTTTACCTGAACCAAGTCAGATGTATAATGACAAGGCTATAGAAAGGTATAATAAATACCTATTTAAACATAAGAATCATTCACAATCAGAGGAACCCAAAGTAGAGGGAAGCCTCTGGTCAAAAATTAATAAATTATGAAAGCTTTTAAAAATCGTTTAGAAGAGATGGCAGAAGCCACTGTAAATGCTTTGGATTATTCCGATAGCAAAGTAGAATACCCCGATATTTCTATAGTTCAGAAATGGCCTAAGGAAATAATATTACCCTTGTATGATTTATATAAAAATACTCGGTATTCAGAATTAACCTCAATCCTTATGTATACTCAGCATCAGGCTAGATTTGGAGAAATAGGGGAATTGATGCTGGGTATCGGATTAGTAGAAATGGTACATTATGATAAACTGGGAGACTTCTTATTAAAGGCTTCCGATGTAATGGATACGGATATACCAGGAAATAATCAGTTAACTGTACATCCCCTAATAGATCTTGGTACCTCAGCAGAATCTGCTCTAAGATTATCATTACAAGCAGAAAAAGAAACTCTAGAAGAATATTATAAAGTATTCGATTCTCTGAATAAAAAAGAAGAATATATAAAGAGAAGTGATTATATTCCAGTTACCTATCTTATCCAGAAATTCATTGCTGATGAAGAATATCACATTTCTCTTTTAAAGAAAGCTCTGAAAGAATACGAGGATTCCGATGACGAACCTAAGAAATGTAAATCAGTAACAGTAATCATATGAAAATCATAATTCGTAATTGTAACGTTGCAGAATTAGATATACCTCTAAAATATGCAATTCAGCTATATAACGAATTTGCTATCAGACACCCCAATGCCTTTTACCTCCGTACTAGGCAACGGGGTATGCAAAACTGGGATGGCAAAATAAAGTATATAACCAAGACTGGTCAATTTAAGATAGGCTTACTTCCTTCAGTATATAAAAGATGTATTGAACTTGGAATTAAGCCTATCATAGTAGATATGAGACAACCTTTACCTAAAGTCAGTAAAGTTGTAACTCAGATAGGTAAGTATAAATTAAGACCCGAACAAGAGAAAGCTGTTAAGGCAATTTTATCTAATAAACTAGGTGAAACACCTTTTCAGATTGGGGTATTAGATTATACAGTAAATGCAGGTAAATGCACCGGTAAGGGTACCCTAATACATACTGAGGATGGTTTATTACCTATAGAAAAAATCGTTTCTGAAACAGGTAAGATACGATATAAAGGTAAAGTCCTTACTAAAGAGGGTGTAT
>ENA-OPSN01000041-OPSN01000041.1-human-gut-metagenome-genome-assembly--contig:-NODE-41-length-69707-cov-81.699492_pt1 | contig 69707 bp, 54 predicted proteins | sample MGYA00241808_ERZ501907 | MGnify/ENA primary metagenome ERZ501907 (study PRJEB25962, sample SAMEA2042218) | human gut metagenome | biome: human gut; feature: human-associated habitat; material: faeces...
GAGCGCTGCGGCTGGCTACGAGGTTGAACTCGGCGTCATCGCGAAGGTTCTTGAATTCCTGACCTGGCTCCCACTGAACCTTTACACCGGTGATGTTCTGTGCGGTGAACTTGTCAGCATCCTCAGCACCCTTCGAGGTGAGAAGGAGAGAGAAATCACCAAGATCGCCCAGACGGATTTTCTTGCCCTCAAGCAACATCTCACGCATGCAGTCTACGGCAATGTAGAGGATGGCGCTGATGTCGGCTCTCGAATAAACACTTCCATGAGAAGTGATGTGCTTGGCAAACTTCTCGATGGTCATGATGTCAGTGTACTGTGAGATGGCAAAAGCGTTCTGCTTCTCGGTCTTCACGAGTTCCAGGTCCTTTGGGTCAGGGGTCTTACCCTCCTTCTTTGCCTGGTTGATGCGTGACTTCGCCTGGTTGATTTCCAGAAGATTTGCGTTCACGCTACGCATTACGATGCTGTAATTAATCATAGTCGTTTGTAGTATGTTTAGAGTCCTTTGTTTTGCAACTCCCCAGAACGCCCCGTTCCTGCCGTTTTCGGGGTCTTCATTGATGACCGGCGCCTGCCATCTTTTATAACCCGTGTTGGTCTTAATAGAAGACCCGAGCAAGGCACAAAAGGCTGTTCTTTCGATTGCCGGTGCAAAGATACAACATTTTTGGGCAGAATACAAGCTTTCACCCTAACTTTCTATGTGAGAAAAGCTATAAGTAGCTGTAATACAATAAGTTCTATTGATTTTCCATCTGAACTTTATTGCAGAAACAATCAGCAATGGGAAAGTAAGGATGAAAAACGAGCGTGTCATTAAGGGTCAGTGTCATTAAGGGTCATTTAGAAAAATGAAAGTGTCATTTTGAGCTATAGTATATATAAATATTTATTTATATATATACTATAGGGATTTTTCTCCCCCGAAAATGAAAATGACCCTTAATGACCTTGACCCTTAATGACACGCTAGATGAACTTGTGAGTTTTACATGATATAGGTTGAATATATGTCTGAATGTGTTGGTTGTTAGTGTGTTATGTGTATTTTGTTATATTCATACTCTAATATTTTGTGTATAATAATTATCTACATATTAAGTCGCTTTAGTTAGCTGATATGTTGCTCGATTTTACATTTTTTATCCTTGTTTCATATTGCATTTTGTCAAAAATACGTCATGTTATAGGCGGATTTAATGTCCGAGGGGGGCATTTTTTGCCCATACTAGAGGGGGTAAAACATCTTCCTAACCTCCATATTTTGCATTTTTCCGTTAAATAACGTGATAAAATTCTTGGGTTTGCCAACTTTTTATTATCTTTGCTAGCAATTAACAAATTATTGACGTAGCAATAGTCCGGAAAGCTAGAAACTACATAATAACAATACTAAGATGAAAAGATATAACTTGTTGATGTACAAAGCTTTAGGGGGGGGGTAATTTTGCTCAGGCAAAGTTAGCCCAATATCATCATGTTCTTATCCGCAGGCGAATATTATCTTATTTTTATATGATAATAGTCGCTTTTTTTATGCTTTCTTCCACCGCCTGTTCTAGCGACGAAGAAACAGAAAAATCAGAGGTTTTTCATTACGAAACCACATTTTTAGCCCACGAATGGCAGATTTCAGCCCTTTATCAGCGCGTTGGAAGTATCTTTATCGACGTAAAAGAGGCTCCTTTGTTCTGCAGTTTCACCTCAGATGCTATTTCTTTCTCCGAAACGACGGAAGTGAACCACTTCGACGAAGGCGGTAAAATAACCCAAACTACCACCGAAAACGTTGCTTGCGGTCAGTACACCTATTTAATAAAGGAGAACAAAATACAGATAGATAATCAGATATTCACCATTACGGACAACAACGGGACCCTCGTTCTGCAGAATGAGGACTGGAAGCTTGTGCTCGTAGAAAAATAAACATGTTATGGCTAAGAAACAAGATACAATCAGCATTGGTTTTGAAGAGAAAATATGGAAGGCTGCCGATATTCTGAGAGGCAACATTGACGCCGCTCAGTATAAAGGAGTTGTACTTGAACTTATCTTTCTGAAATACATCAGCGACCGCTTCGACCAGAAGTTTCAGGAGCTGCAGGGCGACGAATACGCCGCCCCGGAAGATAAGGACGAATACACCGCCGAGAACATCTTCTTCGTGCCTGCTGAAGCCCGATGGAGCAAGATTAGTGCAGCTGCCCGCACACCAGAAATTGGCATTGTGATAGATGAAGCGTTGGTAGCGATAGAACGTGAAAACGAAAGACTGAAGGGTATTCTGACCAAAAACTTCGCTCGTCCGGAACTTGACAAGCGCCGTCTCGGCGATGTTGTAGAGCTCTTTACGAATATTGAAATGCAAGATGCAAGTGAGGAAAATGACGTGTTGGGTAGAACTTATGAATACTGCCTTCAGAAGTTTGCTTCACTTGAAGGTAAAAATGCTGGCGAGTTCTATACGCCTTCCTGCATTGTCCGCACGCTGGTAGAGATTCTGGAACCTTATGAGGGTAGAGTCTTTGACCCTTGCTGTGGTTCGGGCGGTATGTTTGTGCAGAGTGCCAAGTTCATCAAGCGTCATCAGGGTAATCTTCGCAAGATTAGTATCTATGGACAGGAAAGCAACCCTGAGACATGGAAGATTGCGCACATGAACCTTGCCATCCATGGTTTGGAAGCGAATCTGGGTAGTGTATATGCTGACAGTTTCTTCGATGATCAGCACCCTACATTGAAGGCAGATTTTGTTCTTGCCAATCCTCCTTTTAATAAAAATGAATGGGGACAGAGTGCGCTTCAGGAAGATGTGCGCTGGCAGTATGGTTTGCCACCAGCTGGCAACGCCAACTTTGCGTGGATGCAGCACATGATTCACCATCTGGCACCAAACGGAAAGATTGGTTTGGTTCTGGCGAATGGTGCGCTTTCGAGTCAGAGTGGTGGCGAGGGACAGATTCGCCAAGCCATCATCGAAGCCGACCTGGTAGAGGGAATCGTGGCTTTGCCTTCGCAGTTGTTCTACAGTACGGGTATTCCTGTAAGCCTTTGGTTTATCAGCCGTAACAAGGCGCAGAAGGACAAGACTGTGTTTATCGACGCCCGCAACTTAGGCTCGATGGTAACCCGTAAGCTTCGTGAGCTGATGCCTGATACGGATATTAAAAAAATCTCTGACACCTTCCATGCTTTCCAGCAGGGAACCCTGGAAGATGAAAAGGGCTTCTGTGCCGTATGCACCACCGAGCAGATTGCTGCTCAGGACTTCATCCTGACTCCTGGAAGATACGTAGGAATCGCCGAAGACGAAGGCGACGGAGTACCATTTGAGGAGAAAATGACGAATCTTACCGGAGAGCTGAAGCAGCTGTTTGAGGAAAGCAAGAAGCAGGAAGAGAATATTAGATTGCAGTTGAAGAAAATTGGATGGGAGGTGTAAAGTATGGAGTGGAAAGAAGTTAGATTGGGGGATGTGTGCGAGATTAAAGGTGGAAAACGTCTCCCTAAAGGAGTAAATCTCATAACACAAAGGAACTCTCATCCATACATTCGTGTTAGAGATTTGGGTAAAAGTAAAACAATAGAACTCAATTCTTCTTACGAATATGTAGATGAAATAACGCAAAAACAAATACAAAGATACATTACCCAAAAAGGTGATATCTTAATATCAATAGTTGGAACTATAGGATTAATAGCGATAGTTGGAGACAGTTTGAATGGAGCTAATCTCACAGAAAATTGTGTAAAATTAGTAAAGTTAGATAATATTGATTCCGAATATTTATATTACTATTTGAAATCTCCATTTGGACAGCAAAACATATCAAGAGGAACAGTAGGAGCAGTACAAGCAAAGTTACCTATAAAAAATATACAAGAATTTAGTATAAATTGTCCTAAATTGGTTTCCGACCAGCGCCGCATTGCTTCCATCCTTTCTTCTCTTGACCGCAAGATAGAGTTGAACAACAAGATCAATGCTGATTTGGAGGAGATGGCGCAGGCTATTTTCAAGAATTGGTTCGTTGACTTTGAGCCTTTCAAGAATGGTAAGTTCGTCAATAGTGAATTGGGAATGATTCCGGAAGGATGGAAAGTAGGATGTTTGGGAGATATTGCGGAAATAACAAGCGGCAAAAGACCTCCGAAAAAGTCGAAGGATAAGACCAAAGAATTGTTTATTCCATTAATTGGTGCTTCAGATATAATGGGTTTTACATCTGATGTTTTATATGAAAGGCCTATACTTGTTATTGGTAGAGTTGGAACACATGGTGTTGTACAACGTTTCCAAGAAAAGTGCTGGCCATCTGACAATACGCTGGTAATTGAAAGTAGATATTATAATTACGTTTATCAGTTGTTGAAAGGAATTGATTATTCTGCAATAAATAGAGGTTCGACTCAGCCGCTGATTACACAAACTGACGTAAAGAACACAGATGTTATAATTGCTCCGGAGAATGTTTTGAAAGAATATGAAAGTATAACTTCAACATTATTTAGTAAACATAGAGCAAACATCAAGGAGAACTCCCGTCTCTCCCTCCTCCGCGACACCCTTCTCCCTCGCCTCATGTCAGGCGAGCTGGAAGTCCCGGAATAAGAAGAGCTACGAAAGAAAATAACGAGAAAGAAAATTAAAAATATAACATTATGGCAGACGACAAGAAATTCACCGAAGACGCATACGAGCAAACGCTCATTGCCCTGTTCCGGGACGAACTCGGCTATGCGTACGAATGTGGCTACGAGGTGGAACGCGACTATAAGGAGCCCTTCTATCGTGCCGATTTGGTCGCCTCGATGCGACGGCTTAATCCTCAACTGCCAGCCGATGTAATGGATGAAGGAATCAAGCAAATCACCAACATCAGCATCGGTACTTTAGAACAGAACAACGAGCAGTTTACCCTCTGGATGCAAAACGGTCTGGAGGTGGAATTCCTGCAGAATGGCGAAGAACGAACAGCCCTGATGAGGCTCATCGACTTCGAACATCCCGAAAGAAACCTCTTCAAGGTGGTGAACCAGTGGCGGGTAGAAGAGTATAAGAACAAGCGCTGCGACATGGTGGTGATGGTCAACGGATTGCCCCTCGTGGTGGTGGAGCTGAAAAGCGCCATTTCCGAAGACGCAACCGTAGAAGATGCCTACAAGCAGATCAAGAACTATCAGCAGAGCATTCCAAGCCTCTTCAGCTACAACGCCTTCAACGTAATCAGCGACATGAGCGAGACCCGTGCCGGAACCATCACCGCCAAGCTGGAACGCTACATGGAATGGAAGACCGTGGACGGCTCATACGAGTCAACCCTCTTCGCCGACTATCGCACCTTCTTCCTCGGCATGTTCCAGCAGCAGCGACTGCTCGACATCCTGCAGAACTTCATCTGCTTCGACAAGAACCAGGGCAAATACGCCAAGATTCTTACCGCCTACCACCAGTACTACGCCGTGGGCAAAGCCCTGCAGCGCACCCGAACGGCAGTGGAAGGCAACGGAAAAATCGGCGTGTTCTGGCACACGCAGGGTTCGGGCAAGAGCCTCTCCATGGTGTTCTACGCCCACCAGCTGGTGCAACGGTTGCCCGAAGTAACCATCGTGGTGGTAACCGACCGCAAGGACCTCGACAACCAGCTCTTCGGTCAGTTCTGCCGCTGCCAGGACTTCCTTCGTCAGGAACCACAGAACGCCCAGAGCCGTGAAGACCTGGGCAATCTGCTCCGTAACCGAAAGAGTGGGGGAATCATCTTCACCACCATTCAGAAGTTTGAAGAAGGCGACTCGGCACTCTCCACCCGCCGCAACATCATCGTGATGACCGATGAGGCGCACCGCTCGCAATACGGCGAAGAGCACTGGGACAACAAGAGCCTGACGATGAAGAAGGGATTCAGCCAGAAGATGAGAGAAGCGCTGCCAGGCGCCTCATTTATCGGCTTCACCGGAACGCCTATCAGCGACAGAGACAGAGACACGGAGGAAGTATTCGGCAACTACATCGACGTTTACGACATGAGTCAGGCGGTGGACGATGGAGCCACCCGTCCGGTTTATTACGAGAGCCGTGTGGTGAACCTGAACCTCGACGAAGACACGATGAAGCTGCTGAACGATGAGTTCGACAACCTAGCCGATGAGGGAGCCACCGAGGAGCAGATCAGGCAGGCGAAGCAGGAGCACAGCCGGCTGGAAGTGCTCTTGGGTGAAGACGCCACCATCGACACACTGGTAAGGGACATCATCCAGCACTACGAGCAGAACCGTGCGCAGGAACTCACCGGCAAGGCAATGATCGTAGCGCTGACCCGAAGCATCGCCATCAAAATCTATCGCAAGATGCTGGAGCTTCGCCCCCAGTGGACGGAGAAGGTAAAGGTAGTGATGAGCGGTTCGAACCAGGACCCCGAAGACTGGCAGCCGATTATCGGCAACGAAGTCTACAAGAAGGAACTGGCAAGAAAATTCAAGGACAACGACGATGAGATGAAAATCGCCATCGTAAGAGATATGTGGCTCACGGGCTTCGATGTTCCGTCGCTCGCCACCATGTACGTATATAAGCCGATGAGCGGTCATAACCTGATGCAGGCAATAGCCCGTGTGAACCGTGTGTTCCCGGGCAAGGAAGGCGGACTGATAGTGGATTACGTAGGCATTGCGCAGGCGCTGAAGAGTGCCATGCAGCAGTACACCAACCGTGACCGCCGCCGCTTTGGAGACCCCGACATCGCCAAGACCGCCCTGGTGAAATGGAAGGAAGAGATGGAAATCTGCCGAGACCAGCTTCATGGTTTCGACTATTCCGGCTTCTTCGAACAGGACAACTCGAAGCGGGCACTCGCCATTACGAGCGGAGCCAACTTCCTGAGTTCTCCAGCCATGGTTCAGCGCAAGAAGAATTTCATGGAGCACAGCAATCTGCTTCACAACGCCACCACGCTCTGCCGTTCGCTTCTGAATGAGCAGCAGAAGGCGGAGGTGTGCTATATGGATGCGTTGCGCGTGATGATGCTCAAACTCTCGCAGAAGGGCAAGATCAGCCGACATGAAATCAACGAGCGCATCGGTGAGCTGCTCCGTCAGAGTGTGAAGACCGACGGAGTCATCAATCTCTTCGGCGACCGCCAGATAGAGTTCTCGCTCTTCGACGACGCCTTCATCCAGGAGGTGAAGAACATGAAGGAGCGCAACCTGGCGGTGGAACTGCTCACCAAACTGATGAAAGAGAAAATCAAGCAGCAGCAGAAGACCAACGTGGTTCAGAGCGACCTCTTCTCCGACATGCTCAGCCAGAGTCTCTCCAACTATCTGAAAGGCTTGCTCACCAACGAGGAAGTGATAGAGGAGCTGTTGAAGATGGCTCAGCAGATGAAGCAGGCTGAGGCAGAGGGCAACGACCTGGGACTTTCGCCCGAGGAGAAGGCATTCTATGATGCGCTCTCCACGCCGGAAGGAGTGCGACAGGCTTACTCCGACGAGGAGTTTGTGGCACTGACCCGGGAACTGACAGAAGTCTTGCACCGCAACCGCACCATCGACTGGAACCGGAAGGAATCAGCCAGGGCGAAGATGCGAGTGATGGTGAAGCGACTGCTCAAGAAGTATAAGTATCCACCAGAGGGTGCAGAAAAGGCGCTGGAAACCGTGATGCGCCAATGCGACCACTGGGCGGATGATGAAGAAAACGTAGTATAAACCCTTTAAAATTTGAAGTAAGAAACAGAAAGTAAACAAGAGAAAATAACATATAGATATTGACGCTGATTATCTGACACTTCTACAGTATTTAGAACCTGCAAAATTCAAAAACGACAAGAAGAAGGTGACAGCAAGGCGTCCACTCCTCTACGGCGTGGGCAGTACTTGTTTGTACCTTGTCGTAGGTTCTTGCAGGTACCTTAATACTGGTACTTACAGGGAACCCCACGCCGCTTATTTAAACAACATAACAAATCAAACCTAGAAAAAGAATATGCAGACAGAGGAAATACCAAATACTGACAATAACTACAATTCTCTTCTGAAGATTTCATCAGAAGAAGATCTTTTTGTGGAAGATGAAGTAACAGGAGTCAAGAAATACACTCCAGTAACAACTACTGATGTGGGTCAGTTTAAAAGAGAGGCAGAACATTTGTATAAGGAGATTCAGCATGCTAAAGATGAATTTAAATGGAATGCAGGAAAGCATAAAGGTCTTACCTGTTATTTTCATATTTACCAGAACCTTGCCGAGCAGTTGACAGATTTTCTTAAATATATTCATTCGCTCCATAAGAAAGTCTACATTTCCATCTACAAGAGCTACGATGATGAATTCATGGGGATTTATACTGATGTTTTAGAGAAGGTGCTCCAGGATATTCAGACCATCGCCCGGAAGCATTCAGACTATTTGCTCGATAAGGAAGAGGAGTATGGTCAGATTCCCTATGCCAAGGCTATTTTCGAGCAATGCGAGAAGCTTAAAGTTCCTGCCGGAGACGACTTCCCCCGTTTTGATTCCCATTTCAAGAACTTTGTCTCTACCGGTTTGCAGATGGCTTTGGCAGAAACCATCTCCACAGTAAGTACTATTTGTGCCGATTTCCTAGCCTTATACAGAACCCGCCTTTTCCGCACTGACCGTGAGGCTGTGATTATTTACCATTATATCAAGCGAATTTTCGACGAGCGCACGCTACCTGACCATCTGAAACATGAGGTAAAGGTAAAGAAACGTCATCTGAGAGAGAGAAGAATAGATATTACCACTTTGAGCTTGCAGAAAGTAATGAATGATATTGAAGGGAAATACAACAATTATACGCTTTGTTCAGACTGGTTTGAGCGAGAGGAGGATGAGGAAGAAGAACTTGTCCGTACGCTAGTCAGGGAGCAGGCTCCTCCCGAGGATTTTGAAACGCTATTCAAGTATCAGGGTGAGCATAAAATGTGGGAGGCTGAAATAGCCAGGGCTGATGATTTTGAGCGTAACAGCGACTCTTTCTTTGCCAAGTGGGTAGATCCTTACAAGTTAGAAAACATGCTGAAGTTCTGGCTCAAGGGCAACATCACCAAGCAGCAGGACTGGTACATTGTGTGGTGTCTGATGAAATATACTTTCCATATAGTGAAGTGTGATCAGGATAAATCAGCCTTCGCCTCCCGAATGAACCTGATGTTTCCCGAAGTAGAAAAAAAGTGTGTGGTAGACTCGTTCCGCAAGCAGGAAACCCAAAAGAACCACAACCACCACTTTTCGGAGTGGCTTGCAGAATCTGATAAAGATTATTCCAAAGCTCACGAGCTTTATGATAAGCTGAAGAAGGAAGAGGAATATAAGAGAATAGTTTGAGGAGGAAGAGTAGGGAAGGTGCGATGGGAGGGCAGCTTCCCCTTTCTCTCTACATCTCTCTTTCTTTCTTTTGAAAGAAAATTCTAGAATTTCTTGGCAGTTTCAATAAAAAAGTTTATCTTTGCGGCAGATTTACAGAATCTAAATTGATAATTTATGGGTAGATACATCAACCCCTTTACCGATTGGGGCTTCAAGCGTCTCTTCGGTCAAGAGTTCAGCAAGGACTTGCTGATTAATTTTTTGAACGACTTGTTTGAAGGTGAGTTTCAAATCAAGGACGTAACATTCAAGGATAAGGAACAGCTTGGAGATACTAATGATCTCCGTGGCTGCATCTTTGATATCTATTGTGTTACCGACGATGATAAACATTTCATCGTTGAGATGCAGAACAGATGGGTACCTTTCTTTGTGAATCGTTCCATCTATTATGCTAGTAAGGCTTTTGTTGCCCAACGCAAGAAATTTGATGAAGCTGGTGTCCGCACAGCTATTTTATACCAGTTTGTACCGGTTTATGTGGTTTGCATCATGAATTTTATGCCAAAGGAGCATGAGGTGACAAAGTTTAGGACAGACGTTGCTTTGAGGGAGAAGTCTAGTGACTCTATGTTTTCTGACAAGCTTCGTTTCATCTATCTTTCTCTTCCTTTCTTTGATAAGAGTGAGGAAGAATGCGAGACAGGTTTTGAAAAATGGATTTATGTTTTGAAGTATATGGAAGTATTGGAAAGATTGCCTTTTACGGCACAGAAGAAGATATTCAATCATCTTGCTAAATTGGCGGATGTTCGTTGCTTGAGTAGTGAGGAGCAGGAAAAATACGATGAAAGTATTAAGGCTGTTGATGATTACTACTCCGGCCTTTATGGCTCGTATGTTGAAGGCGAGGAAAAGGGAATTGCTAAAGGTCGTGCAGAAGGTGAATTGTCTAAAGGTTTGACTGTAGCGCGTAACTTGTTGGCTATGGGAATGTCTTGGTCCCAAATCATGCAGATAACAGGATTGACAGAAGAAGAATTGAAGCCGCTGCATTCGTAGTGAATGTTATCAGGAATGCAAGAAAGAATTGACTGATTTGCAGAAACTTATGTTGGATATGCTGTCAGAGGATTCTAAAATGATAATATCAGAATTAGCAGGAAAAATGGGGATGTCTGCAAGAAAGGTTTTTCGGGAGCTTAAGTCTTTAAGAGAAGAATTTCAGATTCTAAAACATGAAGGTGGTCGCAAGAATGGTTATTGTGTAGTTTGCAACAACTAACCGGCTTGTTTCCGCAAGCAGGAAACCCAAAAGAACCACAGCCACCATTTTTCGGAGTGGCTTGAAGGCTCCGATCCCGATTATCATACCGCCCAGGATCTGTATTATAAGCTGGCGAAAAGGGATGGTTATATGAGAAGTATTGGTGTTGATATTGGAAAGTAGAGAGTAAGATTTAGAGATAACTATTGTCCCTGAGTATAAAAACAAGGATAATTCCGGTAATATTCTACGGCTTTTTTGAAAATATTCCGTAGAATATTACCGCTTTTCAAAAAAATATTGCATTTTTCGGTAATAGAGGGCTTACATACAATCCCGAATTGCAGTTGTTTACAGAAAGTTTTGTGACAGACGCAGCACGTATAGTTCGCTGGAAAGCATTTCTGAAAAAGATTCAATGGAAAAAAGCTCTTGATTTCAAGACTGTTATGGAAGTAATAAAGGAAAGGTTGCAGCCTATGGCAGAAAGAAATTGGGGAAAGTAGTGCGTTGTGGAGTCGTCTCGCAAGCAGGAAATGCAGTTGATGACTAGCCCCAACACGCCCTGAAAGGGCAGAAGCTCCTAGCCCAGGGCAATCGCCCTGGGTTATTACGGACGCAACCCTGACGCCCTGAAAGGGCAAAAGCTTTAAAATACCTTGTAATTTTCATATTTTCTTTGTTGTTTTTCAATTTAATGTGTATCTTTGCAATGTCGAATGAAAATACGACTTAAGATAGTTAATTAATAATCGTGTAAGCTATGCAGTATCCAACAAAATCAGAATATGTAAAGGCAAGTCAAGATGCTAGTGATAATCTTGATATGTCTACAAAGGCAACAGATGAAGAGTTGAATGAGGCCATAATAGATGAATATGGAGTGAAATATAGCAAAGATGGAAGAAAATTGCTAAAATCACCGAGAGAACTCGATGGTACTTATTTTATTAAAAAGGAAACTAGGATTATTTGTGATGAGGCATTTCGTGATTGCTCTTCTTTGAGAAGCCTTGTTATCCTTGACAGTGTTACTAGCATTGGAGATAATGCATTTTGTGGTTGCACTTCTTTGCATAACCTTGTTATTCCCGTTGGTGTTACTAGCATTGGAGATGGAGCTTTTCGTGGTTGCCGTTCTTTGCGAAGCCTTGTTATCCCTGACAGTGTTACTAGCATTGGGGATTGTGCATTTATGTATTGTTATTCTTTGTGTAACCTTGCCATTTCTAATGGCGTAACTAGCATTGGAGATAGGGCTTTTCGTGGTTGCACTTCTTTGAGTAGTCTTGTTATTCCTGATAGTGTTACTGGCATTGGGAAAGGAATATTTAGTGGTTGCTCATCTTTGTGTAGCCTTGTTATTCCTGATAGTGTTACTAGCATTGGGGATAGTGCTTTTTATGGTTGCACTTCTTTGCATAACCTTGTTATTCCCGTTGGTGTTACTAGCATTGGGGATAGGGCTTTTCGTGGTTGGGATGGTGAACTTATGTGCCTATCACCGTACTTTATTTATGAAAATAATGTATTATTTGATAAAGGTAAAAGTAAAATACTCTCATTTAGAGATACAAAAACTTCATCATATGTTATTCCAGATAGTGTTACCAGCATTGGAAATAGTGCATTTTACGGTTGCTCATCTTTGAGTAGTATTGTTATTCCTGATAGTGTTACCAGCATTGGGGATAGTGCTTTTTATGGTTGCTCATCTTTGAGTAACCTTATTATTCCAGACAGTGTTACAAGCATTGGGGATAGTGCTTTTATATATTGCCATTCTTTGCGTAACCTTGTTATTCCTGCTAATGTTACTAGCGTTGAGGATGGTGCTTTTCATGGTTGGAATGGTGAACTTTTGTGCTTATCACCGTGCTTGACTTATGAAAATAATGTATTATTTGATAAAGATAAAAGTAAAATACTCTCATTTAGAGGCACAAAAAATATATCATATGTTATTCCTGATAGTGTAACTAGCATTGGGAATAATGCTTTTGATGGTTGCTCTTCTTTGAGTAGTCTTGTTATTCCTGATAGTGTTACCAGCATTGGAGATAGTGCATTTAAAAAATGTTCTTCTTTGAGAAGCCTTGTTATTCCTGACAGTGTTACTAGCATTGGGAATCGTGCTTTTTGGGGTTGTTCTTCATTGAGTAGTCTTGTTATTCCTGACAGTGTTACTTGCATTGGGGATAGAGCATTTTTTGACTGTTCTTCTTTGCGTAACCTTGTTATTCCGAATAGTGTAACTAGCATTGGGGCTAGTGTATTTTGGGGTTGCTCTTCATTGAGCAATTTTGTTATTCCTGATAGTGTAACTAGCATTGGAAATAGAGCATTTTATGGTTGCTCTTCTTTGGGTAGCCTTGTTATTCCAAATAGTGTTACTAGCATTGGACATGGTGCATTTGAAGATTGTTCTTCATTGAGTAGTCTTGTTATTCCAAATAGTGTTACTTGCATTGAAGAGAGCGCATTTCGTGGTTGCTCTTCATTGAGTAGTCTTGTTATTCCTAATAGTGTTACGAGCATTAGAAATCGTGCTTTATGGGGTTGCACTTCATTGAGTAGTCTTGTTATTCCTAATAGTGTTACGAGCATTGGGGATTATGCATTTTATATATGCTCTTCTTTGCGTAGTCTTATTCTTTCTGATAGTGTTACTAGCATTGGGGCTTGGGCATTTTTTGGTTGCTCATCTTTGACTAGCCTTGTTCTTCCTGATAGCGTTATTCGTATTGATGATTGTGTATTTTATGGTTTCTCTTCTTTGAGTAGCCTTGTTATTCCTGATAGTGTAACTAGCATTGGAAATAGAGCATTTCATGGTTGCTCTTCTTTGCATAGCCTTGTTATTCCTGATAGTGTAACTAGCATTGGGAATAGAGCATTTGAAGATTGCTCTTCTTTGAGTAGCCTTGTTATTCCTGATAGTGTAACTAGCATTGGGAATAAAGCATTTGAAGATTGCTCTTCTTTGAGTAGCCTTGTAATTCCCGATAGTGTTACTAGCATTGGGTACGGTGCTTTTGAAGGTTGCTCTTTTTTGAGTAGCCTTGTAATTCCCGATAGTGTTACAAGCATTGGGGATGGAGCATTTGGTCATTGCTCTTCTTTGAGTAGTCTTGTTATTCCTGATGGTGTTACCTGCATTGGGGATAATGCTTTTTTGTATTGCTCTTCTTTGTGTAGTCTTGATATTCCTGATGGTGTTACTAGCATTGGAGATTGGGCATTTTGTCATTGCACTTCTTTGACAAATCTTGTTATTCCTGATGGTGTAACTAGCATTGGGAATAGAGCATTTGAAGATTGCTCTTCTTTGAGTAGCCTTGTTATTCCTGATAGTGTAACTAGCATTGGGAATAAAGCATTTGAAGATTGCTCTTCTTTGACAGACATTGTTCTTTCAGATAGTGTTACTAGCATAGGGGATTGGGCATTTCGTAATTGCCGTTCCTTGACAGATATTGTTCTTCCCGATAGTGTTACTAGCATTGGGTACGGTGCTTTTGAAGGTTGCTCTTTTTTGAGTAGCCTTGTTATTCCCGATAGTGTTACAAGCATTGAAGAGGGGACATTTCATCGTTGTCTTTCTTTGCGTAGCCTTGTCATTCCTAATAGTGTTACTAGCATTGGAGTTGGAGCATTTTGGGGGTGCAAATTTTTGAGTAATCTTGTTCTTTCTGCTAGTGTTACTAGTATTGGGGATAATGCATTTCGTGATTGCCGTTCTTTAAGTGGTCTTGTTATTCCTAGTGGGGTTACAAGCATTGGGGGTGGTGCATTTCGTGGTTGCTCTTCTTTACGTAGTCTTGTTCTTCCCGATGGTGTTACTAGAATTGGGGTTGAAGCTTTTTGTGGGTGCATTTTTTTGGGTAGTCTGGATATTCCTGCTAGTGTTACTAGCATTGGGGATGGAGCATTTAAGGATTGCAATTTCCCAGATAATCTTAAGCAAGAATTAATTTCTCGTTTTGGGAATAAAATTTTTGGGTAACTATGATAGGTTTTGTTAAAGGCATCTTCTTCATGGAATTGTGAAGGAGGTGCTTTTGACGACTGATTTTTAAAGCTTTTGCCCTTACAGGGCGCAAGGTTGATTGCTGGTTTACCCAGGGTGATTGCCCTGGGCTAGGAGCTTCTGCCCCTTCAGGGCGAGTGGGGGTGAGCTTGCTTCATTTTTTCGGAGCGTGCTTCACCCGTTTACTAAAGTTTTGTAATGGAATAAAAACGCATAAAAACAAAAATGTAATCTCATGGGCGATAGGAAATAATCTAAATGAAAAGTTTTTTCGCTTGGTAATCAAATAGTTATCCCTTGTTTTCTTTCTATTATTATAAAAACATTCTTAGAACGTATAAAGCATTTTCAACGCATTTTTTATGTTTTTATGCAATAAGTTGAGTTCTTTTTTTTCTCTCTCTGAGGTAATCTTGATTTCATTAAGCATTTTTCCCGATAACGCTCCGATTTTTCCCAAGAAAACCCCGATTTTTCCCAAAAACAGCAGTTTTTCAGGGAAAGTGTGGGAAAAGGCTTGCAGGAAAATGAAGGTATTTTCTTGCCTTTTTGTTAATATTATGCGATTTTTTCTTGTTTTTCCCTGCTGAGCGTGTAGGCTTTTTATTTTTCCCAAGAAATGCCCGATTTTTCCCAAAATCGTGGGTTTTTCGGGGAAGCTGTGGGAAAGGGATTGTTTTGCCTTTGTTTTCGCAGTACTTTTGCAGCGTCGAAGAAACAAGACAACGCTGAAATGGTTTGGTGCTCTTGAAAACCTCTTCGTACATTATATATTATGTATACTCAGATTATGAGAGTGGTGCAGCAGGGCGAGACCTTTGCTGTACAGAGTCAGAAAAGTGAGAACGGACAGATGATGAAATGCAACATCGTTCTCCAGGAGATGGGCGGCAAGTATGAGAACCAGTACGCTGCGGCAATGTTGGGCAATATGGCGCAATGTAAGTATGCTCCGGGCGAGCTGGTGGCTGTTACGCTCCGCTTTACTACCCATGAGCACAATGGTCAGGTTTATCAGGATATTCTGGTTACGGACATTGAAAAAGTAAAAGGGTAAAAAAGTAAAAAGGTAAAAGGAGGCTTCGCTTGGAGACTTATTGCGGAGATTCTTAGTTATTAACTGAGTTGAAACAGAGGAGGATTTTCCATGGTAAAGCGCGCAACAATCCGGATGTTTCTTCTCCTAAAATTCAATTCAGATTATGGTTAAGAAAGTAAACAAGGTTCAGAACAATGCTCAGAATAATGTTCAGAACCAGCAAGTGAATAATAATGACTGCCAGCATGTGCAGTTGGGTGGAATGGCTTACTATGATGCTAAGCAGTATTTCCTCTTCAGTCCTCAGGAATCGGGGGTGAATAAGGTTCCTCGATTCCGTTCGATGGGCGTGGCTCAGCAAATGCCTGACGGAACATTTGATTTCGTGGTTCAGCACCGCCTCAGAACTCAGTCGGAACTGATTAAGAAACTGGCGCACGGTCGTGTGAGCAAGACCAAGGACGGTGCTGTTCAGCTTACCTTAAAGGTGTTCTGTCATGAGGGAATCAACATCTCCCAAACGCTGGCTGTTGAGGCAGCTGAAGGTGCTGATGCTGTAGTGGATTACCAACTGAAACATTAGGATTTTGTATTCAACTTAAAACGATAAGTAGAAACAGATAGATGAGTTGTTATTTAATTAAGGTGGAGAATGGGCACAAGGTTGCCCGCTCCATCACCTCGGAAGAGGAGTATAAGCAGCTGCGTGGAAGCAATGAGCAGAAGGCGAATCTTCGACTGGCTCGTGCCGGAAACGATGCTGCGAAACGGAGACTGGTGCAGTTTAATTACTCCGGCCATTATCCGCAAGGCGTGGTGAAGGGAATGAAACTGCCAAGCGGTGCTTTCGGATTTGATATGGATGAGCCGGAGGCTTTTGCCAAGGCTGCCAAACTGCTGCTGAAGGAACCGGACAAGTACGGATTGCTGATGCTGGAACGCAGTGCAAGACAAGGCGGTCATGCGGTGTTTGAACGTGAAAAGGGCAAGACGGTTCTGGAGAATCAGGTACGAATTGCTACGATGCTCAAGTGCGAAATGGATACTTCGGCTCACGACATTAACCGGGTTTACTTCACTACAACATCGGATGGAGAAGATCTGCTCTTCCTTTCGCCACGGCTCTTCAAGGATGAATACGATGAGGCTGCCGTGGCAGCTGAAGGGAAGGTCCTGGAAGAGCGTGAAAGATACGGACAGGAGGAACTGCCGGAAGGAGCGCACAAGGCAAACAAGCATTATGAGCCTTGGAAAGAAGAATTCAAAAAGGATTCTCAAGGGGTTTTTAAGGGTCAGGAATTTAAGAATTCGAGAAATTCTACTTCTGCTACTTCAGCCTCTGCTGCTTCAACTTCTTCTACTGCGTCAACTACTGCTGCTTCAACTACTTCTGCTGCTCAGGACAATTATCTCGGGATTCCTTATGGAGAAATCATTAAGAAGTGGTGGCAACTGTATAATGATGGGCAGGAGCCGATGCGCTCCAACCGCAATACGCTGACCTTTGAGCTGGCTGTGAATCTGCGCCACATCTGTGGTTTTGACCGCAATCTGCTGGCTCAGATTATTCCCTGCTACGATGGGTTTCCCGAACAGGAAAAGATGGCTTGCATCAACTCGGCATTGAACGAGAAAATCACGCAAATGCCTAAGCGACTGAAGGATGTGCTCTCTGCCATCCGTCAGGAACGAATGAAGCAGGGAAATGCGGGTGGTGGTTCGGCGACTGACAATGAGGCGCTGGTAAATGCGCTGGACGAGGCTAACGCCAAGGACGATCTGTTCTATTATAATGCGCTGCCTAAGTTGCCGCAAGGCATTCGGGATTCCGTCAGCGCAGTGGGTCCGGCACTGGCACTGCCTGTAATCACAGCCATCTGTCCTGCCATCGGAATGCTCGCAACGGGCGTGAAGGTTTCCGTTCACGGGAAGATGAACTCGCTGAACCTCATCTCCTACATCGCCGGAGATTTTGCATCTGGCAAGGGTAGTATTGACCCCGTGATTGACGCATGGACTTCGGAAGTGAAGGAAATGGACAAAATGTATCAGCAGAAGGAGGATGAATGGCGAGCCAAGAAACGTGCAGCCAAGAACAAGAAGGAGCAGCCGGAAGAGCCGAAACTGCCTGTAAGATGCTTGACACTGAACAATACGGTGGCAAATCTGGCTGAACGACTGGCTAACACGGAAGGCAAGCACGCCTTCTCGTTTACTCCGGAAGCTGACACCGTAGCGCAGAAGTGGAAATCGGCAATGAGCGACTTTTCTGTCATGTTGAGACAGGCTTACGACGGAACAAGCTATGAGCGTGAAGCAAGAAGTGCGGATGCAGTGAATGTTCATATAGACAGACTGTTATGGAACGTGGTGATGTGTGGAACGCCTGATGCGCTCTATCGAGTGGTAAGCAATTATACGGATGGTTTCCAAAGCCGTATCATCGTGGCAAAAACGCCCGATAATACCTTCACTCCACTTTCTGACAACATGTATGTAATGAACGAACGCCAGCGCGACCGCATCATTCAGATTGCTCATCTTCTGCCTTTGCTGACCGGTGAGGTGGTTCTGCCCAAGCTGGAGGATAAGGGTAGGGAATGGCTGGAACAGATAAGACTGGAAACGATGAAAAATGACGACAAGGTGAAAGCCCGCCAGCGTTTCCGTATCTGTCCAACCACCATGAGAATGATGACCTGCATCATGCTCTGCAAGGTTCTGGAAACGCTGATTCAGAAGCATGGTTTCAATGGAGCCGAGAAACAGCTGAAGGAGTCGCCTGATTTGTGGAAGGGAATGCTCGTAAAGACGCAGACACCAACCATGCTCGAAACCTTCAATATCCTGGCAGATTATCAGTTGGATAATGCGCTTTACTTCTTTCGTAGCCGAATAGAAGATGCTTTCTCATCCAAGAATTATTGCAGTCAGTCTGCTTACGACAGAAGTCGCAGAGGTAAGAATGATTCCATCTTTGAGCGGCTGGACGTAACTTTCACCTTTGAGCAGGCAGAGCAGCAGAGCATTGCAGTTAAGGGAGCAACAGCCACCCATGAGACGGTAAAACAGATGCTAAAGAACTGGAAACGTCAGGGGTTAATCTGTGTATTACCTGACATGCGCTATCAGAAAGTTTCTCCTACAGTCTAAAGAGGGTGTCATTAAGGGTCAAGGTCATTAAGGGTCATTAAGTTTTTCGGTTCTTGAATCAGCCTTAATGGCCGGCCTTGCCCCAATTATTCATTATCAATTATTAATTGTAAATTATCATGAACATCAATATATTCCGCCGTCGCTTCACTCCATGGAGTGTGGATGGCACAATGGTTATAGGTGGCAAGATTTTCTGCGACACCTTAGAACGTCCTAACCGTCATTTGCCAGCAGGACGTTATAAGATTTCTCTCATTCCTACCAAGCAAAAGAAGGTGTCGGAGACAAAGAAGAAAAATAAGTATGAAAGAGGAAAATATGAAATTGTTATCAAGCCTGTTATTCTGTTAAGATCCAATTACGTGCCTCGTACTGTTAGGCGCAGAGCTCGCTTCGTGCCTGGCAACGGTCCGCTACGTCTGAGAAACAAGAGTATCATTCTGGGCAAGTCTCATTATACCGGAATCGTTACGCAATCAGAAGAATGCTATAATGAATTTTGCCAGTTGTTGGATGAAGAATTCAAGAGGATGAAGAAAAAGCATCTACCGTGCAGAATCAATCTGTTTATCAGGGATTGGGGTGTTGACGAAATCCCCTTCAATTATCTGCTTATTTTTCAATAATTAATATTCAATATCATGCGTAAGATAAAGGAAATCATCATTCATTGCAGTGCGACCAAGGAAGGTCGCAACTTCACCGTAGCGGATATTGACCGCTGGCACCGGGAGCGCGGAATGCGCTGCATAGGTTATCATTTCGTGATTTATCGTGACGGCAGCATTCATGTAGGCCGTGCGATAGAGGAGGTTGGCGCCCATTGCAAGGGCCATAATTCCATCAGTATAGGCATTTGCTACATCGGCGGCTTATCAAAGAAAGGCAAGCCGAAGGATACAAGAACCCGAGACCAGAAAGCGGCAATGCGCTCGCTCATCGAGCAGCTGAAGGAGGAATATCCATTAGCCACGATTCATGGTCATAATGAATTTGCCAACAAAGCCTGTCCCTGCTTTGATGTAAAGAAGGAGTGGGGGAAGGAGTAAACACAAAAAATAGCGGATCTTTCACAGACCCGCTATTTCCTATTATTTTAAATTTTTTAAGATGTTTATTAAAAATTTTCTAGCCTTATACAATGCCCTGAGCCATCATAGCCTTAGCTACCTTCAGGAAGCCGGCTACGTTTGCACCCTTTACGTAATTTATGTAACCGTCTGGCTCTGTACCATACTTCACGCAGTTAGCGTGAATATCGTTCATGATGTCGTGGAGCTTAGCATCAACCTCCTCACGAGACCACTTCAGACGCTCTGAGTTCTGGCTCATCTCAAGACCTGATACTGCAACACCACCTGCGTTGGCTGCCTTACCTGGAGAGTAGAGAATCTTAGCATCCTGGAATACCTTGATAGCCTCTGGAGTAGAAGGCATGTTAGCACCCTCGCTTACTGCGATTACGCCGTTGGCGATGAGAGCCTTAGCTGCCTCCTCGTTGATTTCGTTCTGAGTAGCTGATGGGAGAGCGATGTCTGCCTTCTCAAACCAAGGCTTAGCACCTGCAACATATTTTACACCATACTTCTCTGCATACTCCTTGATACGGCCACGCTCGACGTTCTTGAGCTCCATGATGTAATCGAGCTTCTCGCGGTCGATTCCGTCTGGGTCGTAGATGTAACCGTCTGAATCTGAACATGTAACTGGCTTAGCACCCAACTGGAGCAACTTCTCCATAGTGTACTGGGCTACATTACCTGAACCTGAAACCAAAACTGTCTTGCCCTTGATGTCAATACCCTTGGTAGCGAGCATGTTGCAGAGGAAGTATACGTTACCGTAACCTGTAGCCTCAGGACGAATCAATGAACCGCCGAACTCCTGACCCTTACCGGTCAAGACGCCCTGGAACTGGTGTGTCAACTTCTTGTACATTCCGAAGAGGTAACCTACCTCACGGCCACCTACACCGATATCACCAGCTGGAACATCCTCGTCTGGACCCATGTGACGATAAAGTTCTGTCATGAAAGCCTGGCAGAAACGCATTACCTCGTTGTTGCTCTTGCCACGTGGAGAGAAGTCAGAACCACCCTTAGCACCACCCATTGGGAGAGTAGTAAGAGAGTTTTTGAATGTCTGCTCGAAAGCCAAGAACTTCAAAATACCCAAGTTTACTGACTTGTGGTAGCGAAGACCTCCCTTGTAAGGGCCAATCGCGTTGTTGTGCTGAACGCGGTAACCCATGTTAGTCTGTACGTTGCCCTTATCATCTACCCAAGATACGCGGAACTGGATGATGCGGTCTGGAATGCAGAGACGCTCGATGAGGTTTGCCTTCTCAAACTCTGGGTGCTTGTTGTACTCTTCCTCGATAGTACCAAGAACCTGACTAACTGCCTGAATGTACTCAGGCTCGTTTGGGAATCTTCTTTGGAGATTCGCGATGACTTCTGATGCTTTCATAATCTTTAATCTTTTATTGAGTTTAAATTCTTATTTTTTATTTCTGGTTGCAAAGATACATGTTTTTCTCGAAAACACCAACAAAAAGAAAGAAAAAATGCAGAAAAAGTAGAAAAAAGTTATTTTTTAACATTCTTAACCTCGATTTGTAGCGCTTTTGTGTACGCACACCTTATTATATAAGAGACGTTTTTCGGGGTTTAAGCCTTTATCTCCGTTTTAGGGAATCTTGCATTCTGACGACTTCTGTTTATCTATCCTGCGCCATAGGGCATAAATGAGCAGGATGATAGCGTAGAGGCCGATTACCTGAGGCAGACTGATTCTTACGTTTTCGATGCTTGCTCCAGGCAGCATGCTGATCAGTTTTATGGCTGTATTCAAAAACTGGGTGATGCTGGTCAGGGCGCCTGATGTAAGGCTGATGAGTGGGGCGGCAACCGGTGCTATGGGCGCCCATAACGTGAGTGGGGAGAACAGGATTAATGCTGCTCCAAGATATAGGATGAGGGTTGCTGCGGGAATGGCTATGTAATTGGTGAGAAGTGAATAGCACGATATTCTGCCGAAGGTGTAGACGATGACCGGAAGGGTTCCTATCTGGGCTGCCAGTGAAACGCAAAGGAGTCCCCATGCCCAACGGATGAAACGGCTGCGGATGGGGAGGAGGGTGTAAAGGGGTGTGAAAAACAACAGAATGGAGGCTACGGCCAGGAACGAAAGCTGGAAACTCAACTCGAAAAGATAGAGCGGACTGATGAAGAGCATAAATATATAAGCTGAGGATAAAGTGTTGAGCGGCAGACCGGTACGATGGAAAGCTAAGCTTAAGCTGTAGGCTGAAAGCATGATGGCTGCACGGACTGCACTTGCCGGCAATCCTATGAGAAAAACGTAGGTCCAGATGGAGATGAGGGACAGGATGATGGTGTAAACTGAGTACTTTCTGCCGCCTAGCAGAAAGATGAAAAGCTGGAAGATAATGCCTATATGAAGTCCGCTTACTGCCAAGATGTGACTGGCTCCGGAAATGGAGTAACTGTTTCGGGTGTTCGAGTCGAGTGCGCTCTTGTCGCCCAGCGCCATGGCTGCGATGACTGCATAGTCTTGCTGTTTTACGTGAAGGGAAACCAGTTTGCTTTCAATATTGCTTTTATAGCGTTCGGTATTGATTTTTGCCCGTGTGAGGTAAGGCAGTTCCTGCCAGTTTTTCAGTTGTGTAGAGGTTTGGGAATCAGCTATTTGCTTGCAGGTAAGAAAAGCCCCAAGGCTCAGAATGCATAAATGAATCATCACGCATTGGGAGTAGATGAGAAACTGGTGGCTCCTGCTGAAGTAAGCTTTTTTGCTTAAAAACTTAGTAAGGAAAAAGATGATGCTGCTAAGGGCGCATGAAATGATGGAGATGATGAGCCAGAAGCGCATATTGAAATCATCATAGCCCCATTTGGCTATGATGATTCCGATCGTCAGTGTGAGGCTGATGGTCATGAGCGGGGTGAGGGGTAGCGCTTTCATCATTCCTCTTTTCTTTTAAAAGATAATTTATTTCCTATTTCTTGAATCCGAAGATGCGCTTGATGAATTTCTTCACAGCATTTTCTTGCTTCTGTGGATTTACGATAGGGGTGTGCTTGTGTGCAGCCGGCTTGTCGCCCTTTTTCTGGGCTACGCCTCTGCCACGGCCGTTGCTGCCTGGGCGAACATTGTTCTCGGTGCCTGGGCGCTGCTGGTTGCTGTTATTGCGGCGCTTCTGGCTGTTGCTGTTCTTTGGCTGCTCGCCTGGCTGGGCTGGCTTTCTGTTCTGCTGCTTTGCGTTCTGCTGCTTGTTGCCCTGCTGTGGCTGCTGCTTTGCGTTCTGCTGCTTGTTACCCTGCTGAGGCTGCTGTTCGTTGCTGCGTGGTGCTTTTTCCTGACGCTCGTTTGGCTTGTTTGGCTTGCGCTTGTGAGAAGTCTGGTCGCGGTCTTTCTGTCGGCGGTTCTTGGCACTGTTCTTTCCGGCCTCGCCGTTTTTGCCGTTACCGCGTCTGTTGTTTCTTCCGTTTGCGCCTTTCTTCTTCGGCTTGTTAAGCTTGATGTATTCAGGACCTTCGCCGCATCCCTCAGGGAGAGGCATTTTGTCTACCACCTTCTCCAGGAACTTCTCTATCTGCTGGAACCAGTACTGGTCTTCTTCGCTCACGAAGGTGATGGCTCTACCATCGCGGTTGGCACGGGCAGTACGGCCGATGCGGTGAACGTAATCTTCTGTATCGTGAGGAACATCGTAATTGATGACCATCTCAATATCATCGATGTCGATTCCGCGCGCCACAATATCGGTAGCTACGAGAACATCATACTGTCCGCTCTTGAACTTGAACATCACATCATCGCGCTCAGCCTGTTCCAGGTCGCTGTGCATGGCTCCGCAGTTTACTCCAATCTGCTGGAGGGAAGCTGCGAGTTGCTTCACCTTGAATTTGCTGCCGCTGAAGACAATGACGCGCTTCAGGTCGCCCGCCTTGAAGATGTCCTTGATGATGGTCATCTTCTGGGTTTCGTAGCATACGTATGCTTCCTGCTTGATTTTCTCGGCTGGCTTGCTGACGGCAAGTTTGATTTCTACCGGATTCTTGAGCAGGGTCTTAGCCAGTTCTTCTATCTTCTCAGGCATGGTTGCCGAGAACATGATGGTCTGGCAGGTCTTTGGCAGTTTTGACGCGATGGTCTTGATGTCGTCAGAGAAACCCATGTCGAGCATGCGGTCGGCCTCGTCAAGAATGAAGAAACTTACCTTGCTGAGGTCTACATTGCCCAGAGAGATATGGGAGATGAGGCGGCCCGGGGTGGCGATGACTACATCGGCGCCCATGCGGAGGCTGCGCAACTCCTGATCGTAACGGTTGCCGTCGTTGCCGCCGTATACGGCTACGCTGCTCACGCCCTGCAGGTAATAGCCGAAGCCTTGCATCGCCTGGTCTATCTGCTGGGCGAGTTCGCGGGTTGGTGACATGATGACGCAGTTGATGGCGTCTTTCGGATAACCGCCGTCATCGAGCTTGCTCAATACTGGCAGCAGATAGGCTGCGGTTTTGCCGGTTCCGGTCTGGGCTACACCCAAGACATCATGACCTTCTAATATCTCTGGAATGCACTTTTCCTGTACTGGAGTGCATGTGTCGAAGCGCATGTCATATAATGCGTCGAGCACGTTGTCGTTTAAATCTAATTCGTCGAAATACATTCTTCTATAGTTTATAGTTTACAGTTTATAGTTTATAGGGGAGCATGGCTGCTATAAACTATAAACTCTTAATTATTAATTGATAATTACCTCGGTGCCTTGCGGTAGCAGAAGTAGGCTACGATGGCGAAGAGGAAGTTTGGAAGCCACGCTGCCAGAACAGACGGGAAGTTGGCCTGGATGGCGAAGGTGGCAGAAACCGTCTGCAGCATGATGTAGCCGAAACTCAGCGCAAGTCCAACGCCCAATGCTGCTCCCATGCCGCCCTTGCGCTTGCGGGCTGAGAGGGAGACGCCGATGATGGTGAGGATGAACGAAGCGAAGGAAGAGGCGATGCGCTTGTGGTATTCTACCTCGTACTGCACTACGTTGCCCGAACCGCGGTTAATCTGCTTGGAGATGTAATCGCGGAGCTCAGGACTGGTGAAGGTTTCCTGCTGACCCTTGGAATAGACCAGGTCGGTAGGTTCCATCATGATGATGGTGTCCTTCTGGGCTCCGCTCGTAATATGCTCCTTCATGCCCTGGAGCTTGCGGATTTTCCAGTTGCTCAGTTTCCAGTGATACTTGCTGTCGGAAATGGTGTCGTACTGGATGTCCATCGCTGTAAGGTGGCTTACGAGTTTCTTGTCCTGGAACTTGTCGAGACAGAATCCGTAGCCGCGTTTCATGCTGTTGTCGTAATGCTGCATATAGGCAATCACTCCCTTGTCTACCTGCAGCTGTACATTCTCGGCACTGGTATTCTTCTTCTTGTTCTTGTACATCGTCTCGAAGTTCTGCCTGATGACGGTTCCGTGGGGAATGACGTAGGCTGAAAGCCCGAAGGAGAGGGCTGAGAGCAGCACGCAGGTAATCATGTATGGGCGAAGGAGACGCTTGAAGGATACTCCCGACGCCAGGATGGCGATGATTTCGGAATTGCTTGCCATCTTGGTGGTGAAGAGAATGACCGCCACGAACACGAACAGCGCACTGAAGAGGTTGGCAAAATAGGGCACGAAGTTGGCGTAGTAATCGAAGATGATTGCGCGCGCCGGTGCATGGTGCTCTGTGAATTTTGACAGGTTCTCGTTGAAGTCGAAGACGATGGCGATGGAGATGATCAGGGCGATGGAGAAGAAATAGTAGCCCAGAAACTTCTTGATAATGTACCAGTCGAGCTTCTTGATGTACCTGAACGGGTTGAGAAACCGGAATATGCGCAGGAACCGGAGCTTGTGAGCCAGCCAGCGCACAGCCCTGATGAGCCACCCGAACTTGCGGGAAGCCCATCGGCCGGTGCGGTAGAGCCGGCGGTGTTTTCTTATTTTCTTAAAATCTTTCATGATGCTTGCTTACTTAAATTCTTCGGCCAAGCTGGTCGATGATGGAATTCTTCCATGCCACGAAATCGCCCTGCTCGATATGATGGCGGGCATCGGTCACGAGGCGCAGATAGAAAGAGAGGTTGTGGATGCTGGCTATCTGCATCGCCAGCAGCTCCTGGGCCTTGAAGAGGTGGTGGAGGTAGGCCTTCGTGGTTACGAGGTCGATGTCGCAGCCGTCTGGATCTATCGGACTGAAGTCTTTCTCCCACTTCTTGTTGCGCATGTTCATCGTGCCCTGATAGGTGAAGAGCATGGCGTTGCGGCCGTTGCGGGTCGGCATTACGCAGTCGAACATGTCTACGCCGCGCTCGATGGCTTCGAGGATGTTCTGCGGGGTTCCTACGCCCATCAGATATCTCGGCTTGTCTTTCGGCAGGATTTCGTTCACTACTTCTATCATCTCATACATCACCTCGGTAGGCTCTCCTACGGCAAGTCCGCCGATGGCATTTCCGTCGGCTCCCTTGTCGGCAATGTATTTGGCTGCTTCGCGGCGCAGTTCCGGGAAGGTGCAGCCCTGAACGATAGGGAAGAGACTCTGCTGATAGCCGTAGAGGGGCTCGGTTTCGTTGAATCGCTTGATGCAGCGGTCTAGCCAGCGCTGGGTGAGCATGAGGCTGTTCTTGGCGTACTGGTAATCGCTCTGTCCCGGTGGACATTCATCGAAGGCCATCATGATGTCGGCTCCGATGATGCGCTCGGTGTCCATTACATTCTCCGGTGTGAAGAAGTGCTTGCTGCCGTCGATGTGGGAGCGGAACTCGCAGCCTTCTTCCTTGAGCTTGCGGATGCCGGTGAGCGAGAAGACCTGGAAACCGCCGCTGTCGGTGAGGATAGGACGGTCCCAGCCGTTGAACTTGTGCAATCCGCCTGCTGCCCTGATGACGTCAAGACCTGGGCGCAGGTAGAGGTGATAGGTGTTTCCGAGGATAATCTGTGCCATGACCTGCTTCTTGAGTTCCTCGAAGTGGACGCCCTTCACGCTTCCTACGGTTCCTACGGGCATGAAGATTGGGGTCTTGATCTGTCCGTGGTCGGTGGTGATGATGCCTGTACGCGCATCGCTTGCTTTATCTGTTACTTGTAATTCAAATTTCATTTCTATTCTTTTTTATCATTTTCCTCAATGCTGAAGTCTGTAGGGTTTTTCACCTTCTCGTCGGTCAGCGCGAACTGCCAGACGTCAGCCACATTCTCTACATAGTGGAAGTCTACGCCTTTGAGATATTTCTCCGGTATTTCCTCTACGTTCTTCTGGTTCTCCCTGCACATCACGATGTGCTTGATTCCTGCCCGCTTGGCTGCCAGAATCTTCTCCTTGATTCCGCCTACCGGGAGCACTTTGCCGCGGAGGGTTATCTCGCCGGTCATGGCTGTGTTGGCACGTACCTTGCGCTGGGTGATGGCTGAGGCGATGCTGGTGGCGATGGTGATTCCGGCAGAAGGACCGTCTTTCGGGGTAGCTCCCTCAGGCACGTGGATGTGGATGTTCCACTGCTCGAAGATGCGGTAGTCTACCTGGAGCAGGTCGATGTGCGACTTGACGTATTCCAGTGCGATAATGGCTGATTCCTTCATCACGTCGCCCAGATTTCCGGTCAGGGTGAGCTTGCCTGCCTTGCCCTTGCTGAGCGAGGTTTCGATGTAGAGAATTTCGCCGCCCACTGAGGTCCAGGCCAGTCCGGTTACCACTCCTGCATAGTCGTTGCCCTGGTAGATGTCGCGGTTGAACGGCGGATTGCCCAGCAGGTCTTTTACTTCGGCAGGGGTGATGGTGTAGTTCTTCAGCTCCTGGTTGCAGGCAAGTTTGTAAGCCATCTTGCGCAGACTCTTGTCAATCTGCTTCTTCAGCTGTCTTACGCCGCTCTCCCGGGTGTAGTGCTCGATGATGAACTCGAGGGCATTCTTGTTGAAACTTACCTTTGGCGAAACCTTGTCGAGTCCGGTGCTTTCCAGCTCTTCCGGTACGAGGTGGCGCTTGGCAATCTCTGTCTTCTCTTCGGTGATGTAGCCGCCTACTTCTATCAGCTCCATACGGTCGAGGAGCGGACGCGGAATGACGCTCAGGTCATTGGCTGTGGCGATGAAGAGTACCTTGGAGAGGTCGTAATCCATATCGAGATAATTGTCGTGGAAGGCATTGTTCTGTTCCGGGTCCAGCACTTCGAGCAGGGCTGATGCTGGGTCGCCGTTGAAATTGCTCTGCGCCACCTTGTCAATCTCGTCGAGGATGAAGACCGGATTGCTGCTGCCTGCCTTCAGCATGTTCTTGATGATGCGGCCCGGCATGGCTCCCACATAGGTGCGGCGGTGACCGCGGATTTCGGCTTCATCGTGCAGACCGCCCAGCGACATGCGTACATACTTGCGCTTCATGGCTGCTGCGATGCTCTTGCCCAGACTGGTCTTTCCTACGCCCGGAGGACCGTAGAGGCAGAGGATAGGACTCTTGCCGCCGCCGTTCAGTGCTCTTACGGCGAGGAATTCCAGGATGCGTTCCTTCACATTCTCCATGCCGTAGTGGTCGTGGTTCAGAATGCGCTTGGCACGGGTCAGACTGAGGTCGTCCTGGGTGTAGGAGTTCCAAGGCAAATCTACCATGGTCTGCAGGAATCCTATCTGTATCGAATAGTCAGGACTCTGCGGGTTCAGGGTGTCGAGCTTGGCAATTTCTTTCTTGAAGATTTTGGCAGTTTCCTCGCTCCAGTTCTTCTTTTTCGCCTTCTCCAGAATCTCCTTCTTCTCCGGACTGGCGTTGCCTTCTCCCAGTTCTTCCCTGATGTTCTTGATCTGCTGCTTGAGGAAGTATTCCTTCTGCTGTTCATCGAGGTCGTAGTGGGTTTTGTTCTCAATCTCAGTCTGGATGCGTAGCAGATGGCGCACCTTGTTCAGGGATCTGATGGCAATCATGATGCGCTCGCTGAGATTTTCCTCTTTCAGCATCTTGATTTTATCCTCGATGGAGAAAGGGAGGAGGGAGCACATGAAGTTGCACTGCATATGAATGCTCGAGAGTTCGTTGATGGCCTGGATGGCCTCATCAGTATAGTTGGCGTTTGATTTGATATAGTCTGTCGCTTCGTAATGGAAGTTCTCGTAGAGCATTCTGAAGAGTTCATCGTTGTTCTCGTCAGGCCATTTCTCCGGAAGACTTTTTACGTCAATTACTGTGTAAGGCTCTTTTTGAACGAGATGTTTCATCTGACATCTGCCCAGACCCTGGATGATGATGCTCATCTGCTCTGTGCCAGGCATCTTGATCACCTTGATGAGTTTGGCGAAGACACCTACAGGGTAGAGGTCTTCTTCGTAGGGCGATTCTGTATCTTTGTTCTTCTGGCAGAATACGCAGAATATGGTGTCTGGTTTCTTTTCCAGCATCCGGACGAGATTCAGACTTTCCTTTCTGCCCACAACGATAGGGGTCATGTTGGTAGGGAAAACTACAATATCTCGCATGCAGAGGGTAGGGTACAAACCTTCTTCCTGGTCTTCGATCAGGGTTTTCGGGTCGCCCTCGTAATCTGCAATCATTTGTATTCGGGTACTTGTTCTTCTATTATCCATTTTGTTATGATTTCTATTTTCCGTGCAAAGGTACTCATTTTTTATGAAATATCGTGGAAGATGATAGATTATTTAATAATAAAATTGCTTTTTCTATATATTAGTACCCGTTTTTATAGATGTAAGTAGCTGCTTTTGCAGGTGGAAGTGGCAATTTCTGCTGCTTGCGATAAAATAAATCGGCGGCGCATTCGTTTTCTTCTGTAAAGAGACAGAAGAATTTATGGGTAATTTTCGATTTAAACAGTTTGAGATAGAGCAAGACCGTTGTGCCATGAAAGTGGGAACTGACGGCGTTTTGCTGGGTGCATGGGCGCAAGGTGGCAGGCGGGTTCTGGACATCGGTTCCGGAACGGGACTGATTTCGCTCATGATGGCGCAGCGTTTTCCTGAAGCTGAGGTAGTGGGGATTGATATGGATGCTGATGCCTGCGGACAGGCGAGGGAGAATGTGATGGCAAGTCCGTTTCGCGACAGGGTGGAAATAGAATGCTGCAGACTGCAGGATTTCGGGGGAACTTCGGAAGCTGCTGAGACTTTGGAAACTGCTGAAGATTTGAAGTCTGCCGGTGTTTTTGATGCGATAGTGAGCAATCCTCCGTTCTTTGTAGATAGCTTGAAAAATCCGGACAGTAAGAGGACGATGGCGAGACATACGGACAGTCTTCCGTTCCGCGATTTGTTTGCGGGTGTAAAACGGCTGCTTTCTGATGACGGTATTTTCTCTGCAATTGTTCCCGTAGAAGTAGTGGAGCAGTTTGTTGCAGAGTCTTGTATATTAGGTTTTTATCTTATACGGAAGTGTGGTGTGAAGACGGTAGAGCGCAAGCAGCCAAAGCGCTTTATGCTGAGTTTTGCCAAGCATCGCATTTCGCCTTATGAAGAGCATGTTGAAACGATGATGGATTCGCAGGGAAACCGCTCGGAATGGTATAGGAAAATAACGGAAGAATTCTATCTTAGTGAGTAGTGATTAGTGATCACTACTCACTACTTAAAGGTTCAGCTTCTTCTGTACCAGTTTGCTGATAGCTTCTACTCTTTTGCTCTGGCGCTGGATGTCTTTATGAATATCATCGCGCACGGCATTGATGTCGTTGAAGAAATCGGCAAAGGCAGACTGAATCATGTTCGGCTTGCGGTCGTTCTTGTTGGCAAATGGGTTCACCAGCATCTTGATTCCCTTTTCTTCCAGATGGACATCAATCTCTGCACCCGTCATCACAGGGTCGCCATCATAATGGATTACGCCTGGCTGACTGCGGGTGATATGGAGCTTCTTGCAGCGGAACGACTTGATCTTCGAGTTCTTGTCCAACGTCTTGTTGAACATGTCGAAACTTACCTGAGGCGCCTCGATTACATCGAATGGTTCCATGATGACAACATCCATCAAACCGTCGCTCATGGATGCTTGAGGGGCAATATAGGCATTGTTGCCATACTGAGATGCGTTGGCACAGGAAATGAGGAACGCCTTATACTGCTTGGTGCCCGTCTCGTCCTCCAGCGTGTAAGTCTCAGGCTTATACTTCAATCCCTCGCGCAGGATATTTTCAGCATAAGTGATAGGACCACGCTTGCCGCTCTCGGCAAACTTCATGCTGACGAAAGCGTCAAAGCCCATGCCGCAGGTGCAGAAGAACGGGTGGTCGTTGATGACACCATAATCCAGATCTCTAATCTGGCATTGGTTGATGACCTCTATGCATTTCTTCAGGTTCATCGGGAGCAGCAGATGTCTTGCCAATCCGTTGCCCGAACCGCAAGGCAGAATGCCGAGGGCAGTATCGGAGTGAACCAGTGAACGGGCCACCTCGTTGACGGTTCCGTCACCACCAACCGCCACAACCACATCTACATGGTTGTTCTTCGCTTCGGTAGCAATTTCCGAAGCGTGCCCAGCTCTTTCAGTCATTCTTATCTCGTACTCAAAAAGCTCTTTGTCCAAAACAGAATCTATCAGACTGGGAACTGCCGCCTTGCTGGCTGTTCCTGAAATCGGATTCATGATGAAAAGTATCTTTTTCTTCATTATATAGTCAAGAGTTTGTAAAATTTAGGCTGCAAAAGTAATAAAAATACCCAAAATAACAAGAAATATCGATTAAAAAAACTATAAAAGTAAACTTTCTTATAAAAAAAGCCATTTTATTGAGTTCTTTTTTGTATCTTTGCATCCTGAAACTTAGAAAAATATAAAAAAAGATAATAAAGTACACCTATTAATAATGGGACAATTACAAGAAAGATACAAGAATTATCGTGAACCTCAGAAGTATATGGCTGCCGGTGTGTATCCATATTTCCGCGAGATCACAAGTAAGCAGATGACAGAGGTAACCGACATCGATGGTCATAAAATCCTGATGTTCGGTTCTAATGCTTATCAAGGTTTGACTAACGACCAGCGTGTTATTGATGCAGCAAAGGCTGCGCTCGACAAGTATGGTTCTGGTTGTGCAGGAAGCCGTTTCCTCAATGGTACGCTCGATTTGCACGTGCAGCTCGAAAAGGAGCTTGCTGAGTTTATGGGCAAGGATGAAACTTTGTGTTTCTCTACAGGATTCTCTGTAAATCAGGGTGTCTTGGCTTGCGTAGTAGGTCGTAACGACTATATTATCTGCGATGACCGCGACCACGCAAGTATCGTAGATGGCCGCCGCCTCTCATTCGCTACCCAGCTTCACTACAAGCACAACGATATGGAAGATTTGGAGCGCGTGCTCTCTAAGCTCCCTGAGGAGGCTATCAAGCTCATCGTTGTTGACGGTGTGTTCTCTATGGAGGGCGATCTGGCTAACTTGCCTGAAATCGTTAAGCTTAAGCATAAGTACAACTGCTCTATCATGGTAGACGAGGCTCATGGTCTTGGCGTATTCGGCAAGCAGGGTCGTGGTGTCTGCGACCACTTCGGTCTGACCGATGAGGTAGACCTCATCATGGGTACATTCTCTAAGAGTCTGGCTTCTATCGGCGGTTTCATCGCATCAGACAAGGATACGATCAACTTCCTCCGTCACAACTGCCGTACTTACATCTTCAGCGCCTCTAACACTCCAGCTGCCACAGCAGCAGCTCTCGAGGCTCTCCACATCATTCAGAATGAGCCAGAGCGTTTCGAGAATCTCTGGGATGTAACCAACTATGCCTTGAAGCGTTTCCGCGAGGAAGGTTTCGAGATTGGCGAGACAGAGAGTCCTATCATTCCTCTCTACGTACGCGATGCTGAGAAGACATTCGTTGTTACCAAGATGGCTTACGATGCAGGTGTGTTCATCAACCCTGTTATTCCTCCAGCTTGTGCTCCTCAGGATACATTGGTACGTTTCGCACTCATGGCTACTCATACTAGAGAGCAGGTTGAGCAGGCTGTCCAGATCTTGAAGAAGATTTTCGTAGAAGAGGGAATCATCAAGTAAAATCAGATTTGCCGGTCTTCTCGGTTTGACAGATTCGGGCAGTCGGTTTCTGATTTAAAAGTTCAGCAAGTATGATTGCGGTTCTTTGCCGCTACTATATATAAAATAAGGTATAAGGGCAATTCCGGATAGGGGTTGCCCTTGTTTTTTGCCTGTTTCCCAGCCATTTTGCATTAAAATGCATATTTTTTGAAAAAAGTTAGGGAAAAATTTGGTGGAATCGAAAAAATGTAGTACCTTTGCACTCGCAATTCAGAAATGATGCTTAAAGCAATGCTTAAGAGGTGTCGTAGAGATGAGTAAGCGGGGTGTAGCGCAGCCCGGTAGCGCTCCTGTTTTGGGAACAGGTGGTCGCAGGTTCGAATCCTGTCGCCCCGACACAAGAAAGCTAAGAAGAGTCAAATCTTCTTAGCTTTTTTGCTATATAAAACTCCCGCCCTGGATGGGCTGGAGGGGGATAACGGAACTGAGTAATTATTATATACGTTTTAATTTTATAGAATCATGATTATAACGATAGCGCGCCAGTGTGGATGTGGCGCTATTCGCGTGGGCAAGCTGCTCGCCGAAAAGTATGGTATTCCTTTTTATACCCGTAAAAATATGATGGAAATGGCTGAACAGAGAGGAGTGCTCGACGAGATGGAGGCTTTCTTCGATGAGCGGCCGGTAGATGAACTGCTCTTCTCGATGTCGTCGCTTGGCGAAACGCAGAGGGCGCTGACTGAGAAACCGCTCCGTACACTTGCCGATATGATAGGCGATGAAGACTGTATCATCATCGGCCGTTGCGGCAACTATATCTTCCGCGAGCGCAAAGACCTGATTTCTGTTTTCCTGAGCGGCAATCTGGAGGCTCGCATCAAGGAGATTCAGGAGGAGAAGGGCTTTTCGTATGATGAGGCTGAGGAGTTTGTAGAGCACACCGAGGATTGCAGAGTGGCTTATCATAAGTATTATACAGGTCTTACCTGGGGAAATGCCGATGATTACGACATCTGCCTGGATACTGTGCGCCTGGGCGTAGAAGAGACGGCAAGCCTCATTGAGCAGTACGTTAGCTTGATTTAGATTCAAAGGTTCAAAGTTCCTAGGTTTAAGGTTTAAAGTAATTCAACATGAAGTTTTTAATTCAATTTTTGATAATCATAGCTTTCTCCTTTGCGGGGGAATTGCTTCATTTTTTGCTGCCATTGCCTATTCCGGCAAGCATCTATGGCATCATCCTGCTCTTCCTTGCGCTGGAAACAAAACTGATCAAGGTGAAGCATATCCGCGAAACCAGCAGTTTCCTCATTGCCATCATGCCCGTGATGTTTATTCCGGCTGCCGTAGGACTGATTGATTCCTGGCAGGATATCGGCAATGCGTGGTTCCAGTATATCGTAGTTACGGTGGTCAGCACCTTCGTCGTGATGGGTGCTTCGGGCTGGATTACGCAGTTGGTAATCAGAAAAGGAAAGGAGGCGAAGAAATGAACCACTTGTTCCAGGATTCTGTCTTCTTCGGCGTTCTCATCAGTCTGGCTGCCTACGGCATAGGCATGCTGCTGAAGCTGAAGACGGGATGGTCGCTGATGAACCCGCTGCTCATCTCCATCATCCTCGTCATCATCACGCTCCTGCTGACGGGCGTAGATTACAAGACCTATTCGGCAGGCGCCAACAGCATCAGCTATCTGCTCACACCAGCCACCATCTGTCTGGCTGTGCCACTTTATCAGCAGGTTGAGCTTCTGAAGAAGAATTATCGGGCTGTGCTGATCGGCATTGTTTCGGGCGTGCTGGCGAGTCTCTGCTCCGTGCTCATTCTCGCCCTCATCTTCCATTTCGACCATGCGTCCTACGTTACCTTCCTGCCTAAGAGCATCACTACCGCCATCGGTATCGGCGTTTCTGAGGAGTTGGGTGGTCATGTTTCGGTTTCGGTGGTCGTCATCATCGTAACAGGTGTGCTGGGCAACATCTTTGCCGAGAAATTCCTGAAGCTTCTCTCCATCAAAGAGCCTATTGCCAAAGGTATCGCCATCGGCTGTTCTGCCCATGCGCTGGGTACGGCAAAGGCGATGGAAATGGGTACCATAGAGGGAGCCATGAGCAGTCTGAGCATCGTGGTTTGCGGTGTGCTGACGGTTGTAGGATCATCTATCTTTGCTCTGTTTATGTAGAGGCAGATACAATAATATTTCCCTTTTTCCGTTTTTATAGATATGAAACGGAAAAAGGGATTTTTGTATATAATGGGTGTAGGGATGGCGATGAGCGCCCTGCTTGCCAGTTGTGCCGACGATGAGAGTTTCTCAACGTCGAGGGGAGATGTGCTCTCGTTTTCGGTAGATACGCTGAAGATGGACACCACCTTCTCGAATGTGCCTACGCCTACCCGAAGCTTCTGGGTTTACAACCGTACGGGCAAGGCTCTGCGCTGCCAGTCGGTGCGGCTGGAAAACGGTAACCAGAAGGGCTACCGGGTGAATGTTGACGGCTCTTATTTGGGCAGCGAAGCGGGATTCCAGACGCAGAATGTGGAGATCAGGAAGGGTGACAGCATACGTGTGTTTGTAGAACTGACTTCGGCGATGCAGAACAGCAAAGAGCCGCAGCTGGTGAGCGACAACCTGGTGTTTGCGCTGGAAAGTGGCGTGGAGCAGAAGGTGAACCTGAGGGCGTTTTCATGGGATGCGATGAAACTCAATTCGCTCGAGGTGAAGCAGGACCAGCTGCTCGAGAGCACGCTGCCGGTAGTGGTTTATGGCGGCATCAGGGTTGATTCGGCGGCTACGCTGACCATTGCTCCGGGCACCCAACTCTATTTCCACGAGAATGCGGGTTTGCAGGTGTTCGGTTCGCTGAAGATTGAGGGCGAAAAGGATAGGGAAGTGGTGATGCGGGGCGACCGACTGGACCACATGTTCGATTATCTGCCTTATGACCGCACACCGGGACAATGGCAGGGCATCAGACTGATGTCTTCGGCTCATGATTGCAGGATTTCGTTTGCTGATATTCATAGTGCCTACGATGCTGTGATGATAGAAGCGGGCGATGCTACGAAGCAGAAACTGCTCATCGAGAATGCCACGATTCATAACAGTCAGGGCTACGGTGTGAGGATTGATTCTGCCAAGGTGCAGGTTTATAACTCGCAGATAACCAATTGTTTAAACCATCCGCTCTATGTTGAGGGTGGCGATGTTGAGGTAAACGGCTGCACCATAGCCCAGTTCTATCCGTTTGACGGGCGCCGCGAGTCTGCCATCGGTTTTGCCTCTCCGTTGCCTCGTTTCGAGGTGAGAAATTCGCTCGTAACGGGCTATCATGATGATGAGGTGGTCTGGGAGGCTCCGAAAGAGGAGGATGCCTTCAATTTCCTCTTCGACCATTGTGTGTTGCGCACGGAGAGGCTGGAGACGGACGACAGTCTGAAGTTCACCCATGTGGTTTATGAGGACATCAAGGATACGACGGTGTTTGCCGAGAAGCATTTCCGCCTTTTCGACACAGATAATCTGAAGTATGATTTCCATCTGAGCAAGGAGTCGGCAGCAATAGGAAAGGCAGCTGCCGAAACCCTGCCTGCAACCGACCGTGATGGTTTGCCGAGAAAGAAAGAGCAGCCTGCCGCAGGATGCTTTGAATATAGGGAGGAATAATGAGTATAAGGAGGAATAAGAAGAAAGCCCTACAGGAAAGTCTGCATGATGCAAACTTCCTGTAGGGCTTTTTCTTATATCCTGAGCCCTTTTTAGAGGTGGGCTCTGTAATCTTATTCCTTCATGTTCGAATCTACGAAGCTGAAGGGGAGAAGGTCTTTGATGCTGTCGAAGCAGTAGGTGCCGTTCTCGCCATAGAGCAGGATGCGTACGGGGCGCTGGTAGCGGTCTTCCATCTCCAGTATCACCTGGCGGCAGGCTCCGCATGGCGAGATAGGCGACTTGAGGAAACCATTTCCGTTTCTCGCTGCTATGGCGAGCGTCAGGATAGGCTGGTCGGGATAGTTGCTCTGGGCACCGAAGATGGCGCTGCGCTCGGCACAGAGTCCCGACGGGAAGGCGGCGTTCTCCTGGTTGGCTCCAATCACTATTCTGCCGTCGCCCAGCAGCAGGGCTGCTCCCACATAGAAGTGGCTGTAGTTAGCATACGCATTGCTGGTGGCAGCCTTCGCCCTGTTAACGAGCTCCTGCTCCTGCTGGCTCAACTCTGAGAGCTGAGCCACCATGTATCTGATGTTTAGGTTTTGCTCTTTCATAGATATAATGTTTTTATGATTTCTTTATTTCGTGTAGAAGTCGATGAGGTCCTGCAGCGCCTTCTTGCATACTGCACAGAATTCCGGCGTTTCGTTGATGCGCATACGGCAGTCCTGCACACCGCGGTAAACGCCCTTCAAGCTGTATCCGGCACCTTCGAAGACACCCACCTTGCTCACCGCCTCCTTCTCTTTCTTTGAGAGCGGAGTAGGAATCTTGGTCTTCTTGTCTATCATGTTCTCCCATTTTCCGTGGAAATCGGCAAGGGTAGTGATGTTCTTCTCCCAAGGCTCTACATCGTGAGGATACATCGGTATCTGCTCCTGCTCGTAGGCGTATTCATCGGCAAGTCCGGCAAAGGAATGCCCAAACTCATGCACCACTACCGGCTTGAACCATTTCTGGTGGCAGGTGGTGAGATTGTATGAATTGAGGATGCCGCCACCGCCATACTTATCCGAATTTACCAGCACGATGATGTGCTCGTAAGGGGTACCTGCCAGCCAGTTGTGCAGGTCTTTGAGATGCAGGGTGGTAAGGTAGCGGTCGCTGTAGAAGGTGTCGAAATGAGAGCTGAGGGCGGTCTCGTGCCAGATGCCCTGGGCTGGGATGCTAGGTCCGCTCTGCTTGGATGGCGATTTTACGGCTACGATGTTGAAGCGGTCTCTCATGCTCTTGAAGGGTTCGTGGGCGAAGATGGCCTCTGTAGCTTCCTGCGCATCTTTCAGGAAGACAGGCATCTCTGCATCGGTATAGCCTTCAGCCACGTATGCGATGTGGATGCATCGGGTGGTGTCGGCAGCCTGCTGCAGGGTGACGTATGGTGTAGGCTTGTTGCCTTTCTGATGAATCAGAATGTCTTTCGGCGCTACCTGGTGGGTGAGCGTGGTGGTTATCTCGCGGCGGTTGTTGCGCAGGTCGAGGGTGATGTCTACGGTATCTTTCGGCATCGGAACGAGGAATACGTTCTCGAAACTCTGCGTGTTCTTCTCTGCCTCTGGATAGGAGAGCCATTCCTGGAAGAGGGTGGAGAAGGAGTTGCGGTAGATGATTTTGCCCGAGCGGTGGTCGCGTACGGTTATCTGTCCGTTGCCCTCTACCGGGAGTTCGGCCAGTCGCTGCCGTTTGCCGTACCAGCGTGGCATTACGTTGAGTTCGTCTACTGCTATCATCTGCTGCTTCTGGTTGCCGGCAAAGGTATAGTCTATCCGCAGCGTCTTGTCTGTGAAATAGTCGTCAAAGTTTTGCGCCTTTATTGTGCCGGGCGCCATCAGCATCGCCATGGTGGCGAGGGATAATATCATTCTCTTCATTGTATTTTCATTTAAAATTCACATTCACATTCACATTTCTCATCGAATCACCAAGTGACCGAATCACTAATCACTTATCTCACCCTCAGTCTTGTTCCTACGCTTACCGGGATGTTAGGGTCGAGATGGTTCATCTTGTAGAGTTTCTCCAGTCGGATGCCATACTTCTGCGAGATGGTGTACATGCTTTCGCCCGGCTGTATCACGTGAGGGCGCTTCTTATACTGCTTAGGTGCCTTGGAGCGTTTCTTTTTCAGATAGATGATGTCGCCCTTGTGCAGCACGGCGTGCTTGTTGCGCTCGTTGTAGCGAGCCAGTTTGCGCCAGCTGATGCCCACCTCCTTGCCTATACTCTTGAAGGTGTCGCCTTCGCGGGCATAGAGATAGTAATTCTTGTTGAAGATATGGATAGGGTGCAGCAGACCTTCGGCGTTTACAGGCTGGTCGGTACCGCTGTGGGTAGCCATGAAGCGGTCGTAGCGCTTGGCCTTGTCATACTGGTTGAGCTTGTAGAGCTCTATAATCTGTATCAGTTTGCTGGCATACTGCGGGTTGGTGGCGTAGCCGCAGGCTTTCAGTCCGCGAGCCCATCCCTTGTAGTCGTGCAGCGAGAGTTCGAAGAGGCGTGCGTAGCGTGGCTGGCGCGCCAGAAACTTGCTGTGGTCTTCGTAGCTGTCTCTTGCGTCCTGGTATACGCGGAAGCATTCGCCCCGGGCATCATCGTCGTGGTACTGGGTTGGGCCCGTCCAGTTGTGACATTTTATGCCGAAGTGGTTGTTGCCCTGGCGTACGAGGTCGCTCCTTCCTGCCGCACTCTCAAACAGTCCCTGTGCTAGGGTGATGCTGGCTGGAATGCGGTAACGGAGCATCTGCTCGATGGCAAGATCCTTATACTGATTGATATATGTCTGATAGGACTGGTTCCACTTCAGCTGTGCGCCCATCGGGAGGCAGCAGAGCAGAGTGAGCCCTAAAATATTTGCTTTTAGATGATTCATTCTGCAAAAATATAAAAAAAAACGGATAAATCGCGGTTTATTACAAAATTTTTAATATCTTTGCACAAAATATGACATACAAATGCAGGGGCTATCTGTCTTTTCTGAGAAAAACTGACTTGTTTTGTAGAAATAATGATTTTAATAATGAAAACTCGTACAAAAGTAATTATAGCTATCGGCTCTAACAGAAATCAGGAGGAGAATGTGTTGAAGGCGCATGAATATCTGAGATGTATGTTCAAGAACAGCCTCTTCGGTCCGCGCATGTGGACTGAGCCTATCGGACTGGAGAATTCAGATAAGTTTCTGAATCAGGTGATGTTGGGGGAGACCATCTGCTCTAAGAAGTCTGTGCTTGCCGCGCTGCGGAGTGTGGAGCAGAGATGCGGACGCAGAACCCGTGGTCCTTATCGTAAGGTAGATGTTCCGCTGGATCTCGACCTTCTGCTCTATGGCGATGAGAAATTGCACGAAAGCGAGTGGGAGCGTGATTATATTCAGAGTTCTATCAGCTACCTCGAAGAGAAGGATGCTAAGAGATAATGATTTTGGCACCGAAAAAAGAAAACGGGAAACCCGAATCTGGTATGTAGATTTACAATACCGGATTCGGGTTTTCTGTTGTAAGATTGAGTTCTATCACTCTTCCTTCTTTCAGCGACTTCTGCACGTTGATGATGCGCTGGTTGCTGCTGCCCCTGAAGAAGAGGTCTTCATCGCGCAATGCCTGTACGAAGGGGCCGTCTACCAATACATCGATTTGGCGGAGGAGTTCCAGCTGCTCGGGATTCTTCACGAGGTTTTCGAAGAGATAGCCCGTAAAGCACCAGATGCTCTTGCTGCTCTGCTCCCTGATGGCGCGCGCCAGCTCGGCAAAGCCCTTTGCCTGAAACATTGGATCGCCGCCCGAGAAGGTGACGTTGGCGAAGGGGTCGCTCATGATTTCCTTCATCAGCTCGTCGGTAGAGGTCATCGTGCCGTGGCTGATGTCCCACGACTGCGGATTATGGCAGCCCGGACAATGGTTGGGGCATCCCGCACAATAAATGGATGTGCGGAAGCCCGGACCGTCTACCATCGTATCATGTACGATGCTTAATACGCTAATCATTTTTACTTTTCTCCTCCGATATGGGTTACTCGGTCGTGGAGCTCGGCAAGCTTGCCGCTGTTCCAGCGGTCTGTAGTACCTACCAGATAACCGGTGATGCGCTGCAGCTTGTCTATGTGGTGGCTGCCACACTTAGGACAAACCTCGAGGTGGGCGTCAGCATTCTCGTAGCCGCAGTCGAGACAGCGGTTGCGGTTGTGGTTTACTGAGCCGTACCCCATGTTGTACTTATCCATCATGTCTACCACGCTCTCGATAACAGAAGGGTTGTGGGTAGCATCGCCGTCAATCTCTACATAGAAGATGTGGCCGCCACGGGTCAGGTCGTGGTATGGAGCCTCGATCTGTGCCTTCTTCAGGGCTGTACACTTATAGTATACAGGCACGTGGTTAGAGTTGGTATAATAGTCGCGGTCTGTAACGCCAGGGATGACGCCAAACTGCTTTCTGTCCTTCTTAGTGAACTTACCGCTCAATCCCTCGGCTGGAGTGGCCAGGATAGAGTAGTTGTGATGATACTGCTCGCTGAACTCGTTGGCACGGTCGCGCATGTAGGTAACAATCTTCAGTCCCAGCTCCTGTGCCTTCTCGCTCTCGCCGTGGTGCTTGCCGATGAGGGCAACCAGGCATTCTGCCAATCCGATGAAGCCGATACCCAGGGTTCCGTGGTTGATGACGCTCTCGATGGTCTCTTCCGGCTTCAGGTTTTCTGCGCCTACCCAGAGATACTTCATGAGCAGAGGGAACTGCTTGGCCATCGCCGTCTTCTGGAACTGGAAGCGCTCGTCGAGCTGCTTGGCTGTGATGTCGAGGATATTGTCGAGCTTGGCAAAGAACATGTCGATGCGCTGCTTTTCGTCTTCGATGCCCATGCACTCGATGGCGAGCTTCACGATGTTGATGGTAGAGAAGCTCAGGTTACCGCGGGCGATGCTGGTCTTCTCGCCCCAGCGGTCTTCGAACACGCGGGTACGGCAGCCCATGGTTGCAATCTCCCACTTGTAGCGCTCCGGATCATCAGCACGCCACTTCTCGTTCTGGTTGAAGGTGGCGTCGAGGTTCAGGAAGTTAGGGAAGAAACGGCGGGCTGTTACCTTGCACGCCAGCTTGTAGAGGTCGTAGTTTCTGTCCTCAGGCAGATAGTTTACGCCTCTCTTCTTCTTCCATATCTGGATAGGGAAGATGGCTGTTTCGCCATTGCCTACGCCCTGATAGGTGCTCTGCAGGATTTCGCGCATGATGCAGCGGCCCTCGGCGCTGGTATCGGTACCATAGTTGATGCTTGAGAATACTACCTGGTTACCGCCGCGGCTGTGGATGGTGTTCATGTTGTGGATGAATGCCTCCATCGCCTGATGCACGCGGTTTACGGTCTTGTTGATGGCGTGCTGCTCCAGGCGTTCGCGGCCCTGCAATCCGTCGAGCGGCTTCTCTATGTAGTCGTTGATTGGCGCATCATAGAGGTTGCTCAGGTCTTCGCCTGTCAGCTTCTCCAGGTTCTTCACCTCTTCCTGGTACGACATGCGTACGTATGGAGCCAGATAGAAGTCGAAGGCTGGGATGGCCTGACCGCCGTGCATCTCGTTCTGGCAGGTCTCGAGAGAGATGCAAGCCAGCACGGCTGCGGTCTCGATGCGCTTGGCTGGACGGCTTGAACCGTGACCGGCTGTGAAACCGTGGTTCAGAATCACGTCGAGCGGATGCTGCACGCAGGTGAGACTCTTGGTTGGGTAATAGTCCTTATCGTGAATATGTATATAGTTGTGCATGACGGCGTCGCGTACATCCTCAGAGAGGAGGTAGTCGTCGACGAATGGTTTAGTGGTTTCTGAAGCGAACTTCATCATCATGCCGGCTGGCGTATCAGCATTCATGTTGGCGTTTTCACGGGTGATGTCGTTGTTCTTGGCATTAACGATGCTCATGAACACGTCGCGTGTCTTCGCCTTGCGGGCGATGTTACGCTGGTTGCGGTATGCGATATACTTCTGGGCAACATCTTTGCGGGCACTCTTCATGAGTTCCAGCTCGATGGCGTCTTGAATGGCCTCAACGCTCATCTGGCTCTTGCCACGATAAGAGATGTGGTCAGTTATCTGCTCGATAAGAGTGGTATCTTCACCCTTGTCGGTGTGCAACATGGCCTTGCGAATGGCTGCCATGATTTTCTGTTCGTTGAATCCAACGATGCGTCCGTCACGCTTTACTACTGTCTGGATCATTTTAGTATTACTTTTACGATTAATGTTTAAATTACTTAGTATTAAGTCATTATGACTTGAAGAGGTAGATATGTACCTCGTTTTGATATTGCAAAGGTATAAAATATTTCTGAAAGTAATTACTTTTGGACAACTTTTTTATCGTTAAAAAATATTAAGTTACTGATAATCAGGTAGAAATGAAAAAGTTTTGGAAAACTTTGACAAATTTCTGTTTTCCGAAACGTTTAAGTTGTTATCTATCAGCGTGTTGCGCATTTTGTGCGCTTGTGTGCGTTTTCCCCTTGTTGTCTGTGTGCCGTGGCAGGGGGTGGGAATGAAAATCGCCGCAACGCCCGTGTATAGGGCATTGCGGCGATTCGGGGGTGATTATTTTGCTTGTCGCTTATAGTCGAGCGCAGCTCCGATGGCGGTGCAAAATTCCGAGTATTTCGGTATTCTGAACCTCACTCCGTAGAGTTTCTCCATGGCTGGGAACACCTCGCGGCATTGCGGCAGCAGGGTGAGGTTGCCGATGAGCACGAAATCCTTGATGCCCGATTCGAGCGATGAGAGGATGGTAGCCGAACCTATCGACTGCAGCACCATCCAGATGAGTCCCATGGCGATATCTTCGCGCGAAGCGTTGGCCTTGGCGTTGCTGAAGAGCGATGCGGTGGCGTTCATCGGGAGTCCGGGCAGAGGCTTGGCGCTGATGTCGCCTATCAGCAGGTTTATCTTGCTCACGTCGCCGTCCTTGGCGAGGTTGATAATCTGCTTGATGTCATCGGTCTTGAGCATGATGCGGCTCAGTCCTGCCAGGGTTCCGCCGCCTATGCCGATGCCTCCGATGTGCCTTATCTCGTTGTCATCGCATTTTACGAGCGATGTACCGGTTCCCATGCTCACCACAATCATGCGGTCAAGCTTGCTCTCGTATCGGGCGCCCAGTCCGTCGGCCACGAACTCCTCGCTCTTCGAGGTAGGCAGTCCGTAGATGGGCTCGTCGATATAGGCTGAACCTACGCCTGTGAGCATCACCTGTTCTACATCGTTCAGCGCAATCTTGTTGTCGTGAAGATACTTGCCGAAGGCTCCGTAGAGCGAGGTGATAGGGTCGGTGGCCTTGATGCGGATGGGGCTTACCACCACGCCGCTTTCATCGATGCCCACTATCTTGGTCGTAGAGATGCCTACGTCGATTCCTATAACAATATTTTTCATTCCTTTATATATATAATAATGTGTATTTTCGCAGATGATGCCCCTCTAGAGCACGCCCATCTTGCAGAAGGTGATGAGCACGGCGTAGCCCACTATCATGCTCAGGATGCCCACCGTGAGTCCTGCCTTCACCATGTCGGTCTGCTGGATGAGGCCGGTAGAGTAGGCGATGGCGTTAGGAGGGGTTGAGATAGGCAGCGACATGGCGCAACTGGCCGATACCGCTACTCCGATGAGGATGGTAGAGGTGCCGCCGATGGTGTTGAGCTTGTCGCCCATGCCGGCGCATACCACCGTGAGGATAGGGATGAGCAGGGCGGCGGTGGCGGTGTTGGAGATGAAGTTACTCAGAATGAAGCATACCAGTCCGGATACGATCATGATGACCAGCGGATTGAATTCTGCAAACGGAATGCTCTTTACGGCTGCCTCGGCAAGACCGGTGCCGTTCATCGCCAATCCGAGGGCGAATCCGCCTGCCACCATCCAGATGACAGCCCAGTCAATCTCCTTCAGGTCCTTGGCTGTAATCACTCCCGTAAGGGCGAATACGGCGATAGGGAGCATGGCCACGGTGTTGGCGTTGATGCCCAGCTGCTTGCCGAATACCCAGAGTACGATGGTTACGAGGAAGGTGACGGCCACTACCGTGGTGCGCCAGTTGTGCTGCATGTTGCCCTCGATGTTGAGCTCGATGGTCTTGGCAGAGAACGGGAACATCTTGCGTATGATGATCCATGCCATCACGAGCATGATGAGCACCATAGGGGCCATGATCAGCATCCAGTCGCCGAAGCTGATGCCCAGGTTGAGTCCTGCAGGGTCGTTCAAGACCTTGAAGGCGAAGGCGTTAGGCGGGGTTCCGATAGGGGTTCCCATACCGCCCAGGTTGGCTCCGATAGGAATGGCCATGGTGAGCGCCACGCGGCCCTTGCCCGAAGGCGGCAATGATTTGAACACCGGTGTGAGAAAGGTGAGCATCATGGCGGCGGTGGCTGTATTTGAGATGAACATCGAGAAGATGCCGGTGATGAGCATGAAACCCAGCAGCACGTTCTCAGAACGCTTGCCGAATGGCGCAATCAGGGCCTTCGCCATCATCACGTCGAGTCCGCTCTTGGTAGCGGCTATGGCAAGTACGAAACCGCCCAGGAAGAGGATGATGGTAGGGTCGGCGAAACACGCCATCACACCCTGATAGTCGAGCAGCTTGCCCATCTCTGCCTCCGAGCCTTGCATGATCTTAAAGGCGGAGTCGCTGACGAAGAACAGCAGCACGAAGATGATCACTACGCTGGTAGCCCATGCCGGTATGGCCTCGGTGAGCCAGAGCATCACGGCCATGACGAAGATGGCGATGACGCGCTGCTGCACGATGGTTAGCCCTTCGATGCCGAAGCTGTCGATGGGCAGGTTCCAGACGATAACGGTAAGCAGAGCCGTTATGAGAAACAGCAATGCTTTCTTGCGATTAAAATCGCCATTCAATACTTTCTTTACAGTTTCTTGCATTATCTTTCTGTCTTAAGGATTATTTTCTTGCAAAAATACGTGTTTTTTTTGTATTTTGCAAGTTTTTTTGCAGAAATAGTGAAAAAAATGCCGAAAAATGTTGTTATTTCAAGAAAAAATGCTATATTTGCAGTGGATTTACCGATAGCGGCTATCGGTGATGCCGAAAACATGGAGCACCCGGAAGGGTGATTCAGCAAACCTAATATTGTCTAATCAATTAAAAGGAGATAAGGAAATGAACAAGTCTGTAGTATTTATCATCATCCTGCTCGTGATAGTTCTCTCTATCATCGTATCGCAGTACTTCCACAAGCGCCACCATGAATATAAGATGGCAGACATCGAGAAGGCTATCCGTGGGGCTTATCCTAAGGGTATAGGCTCGATAAGCAAGGAAGAACTGGTAAAAGCTGTGAAGAAGCACTTCCACTGTTCGGCGAAGGAGGCTCATTATATAATAGGTGTAGCCCGCCGCAAGAAGCTGGTTGATATCGCTGCAGAATATGTTACCATCATGTTTTGAAATAAGATAAGAACATTATATACGTTTTAGCCGTGAGGCTAGGATTCGATTTAGTTTGAAAAAAAGTATTATTTATTTGAGGCACAAAGGATTGTTAGCGACATGCTGATTTCGAAGGGGTTATGTGTGGGTTAGCATGTTGTGTTCGGGACGTCTGGCAAATTGCCTTCTATCTAAATTGCCAGACAAAGTTTACCCTCCCTAGGACTTTTTAAGACCTGGGGAGGGTTTTAGTTTTCAGGCTCAGCACCTTTTATTCAAGTCCATCGCCGCCGGTTTCGCTTCCGGTTCCGCCAGTAGAATCGCCGCCCGATGGGGTGTCGCCTCCGGATGGATTATCGCCGTCGGATGGGGTAGTAGGAGGCGTATCGGTAGAGGTAACCTGCTTCACCACCTTGCCGTTTCTATCGTAGCAGGTGATGTTGACGGAAGTCTCTTCGAGTTCCTTCTTGATGTCGGTGTTAGGTACGAAGATGATGTATCGGCGGGTGATGAGGTTGGCGCTCACCTTGTTCACATCCTCTACGGCGGTAGAGTTAAGACCGAATCGGAGGCTGCCCAGTCCTGGCACAGCCACGCTGTGGCCCTCGGTGGCCCATGCAGCAATCACTTCGCCGATGGCCGACCATCCGGCGTTGATTACCGACTTAGGCAATCCGCTGCGAACGGCGGCTTCTTCTATCACCTTCGTGGCGTTGAGCTGGCTGTAGAGTTCAGCCTGCATCACGAATGCCCACTTTTGCTTACCTTTTTCGAACGCTACGTTGCGCTCAATTGCTTTTACTTTAATACCCATAATTCAAATCGTTTTTTTAATGGTTAAACAAATCAGTCTACATGCAGCTGGTAACGCCGAGCGTGGTGCCTACGGCAGTAAGTACAGCGATAATCACCTGCAAGATAGTTTTCCAAACTTCCTTTTTCATTTTCTTTTTTCCTTTCTTTTTTTTAATGGTTCAACAATCAGTTTTTTTAGTGGTTAATTCAGCCTATCTCTGAACGACAATGCAAAGATACAACATTTTTCTCTGAAAAACAATAGTTGTCCCGAATCACGTGCATCCTTGTCCCGAATCATGTGCATTCCTCCCTCATATCCCATTCTCTTCCGCCTAATTTAACCGCCATTAATTTAATGGCCATTAAATTAAATGTTAAATCCGTTAACATTATATGGCATGTTTTGCCTATCCAACTGCGTCCCGATGCAGTCGGCGCTACGTCCCGACGTATCGCCATCTGCGTCGGGACGCAGATGGCGGCGCGTCGCCACGCAGTTTTAGGCGCATCGGGCGCACAGTTACTTGCTATGTGGGTTAGCTGGTTGATAGGAGGAAAGGCAAAAATGTGAATGTGAATGTGAATTTGAAATGTTTTTCAATGTTACCTGAAGGAGAAGCGTATAATCGTGTTTAAGTAATAGTAGCCATTATAATAGGTTCATATTATATATATAATAAGGTACGCGCGCGAGGATTGAATTTCATTCACAATATCCAATAAAAGGAATGGATAAAACAACCCGATACATTGATTTACATTTCAAATTCACATTCACATTCACATTTTGTTTTGATGGTTTTATGAAAAAAAGACAATTTGGTAAAAAAATAATTTAGAATTTATTTGTTTATTCGGGGAAAAAGTATTACTTTTGTAGATGCTATGAAAAATAACTTTCATGGTATAACTTAAACCAGAAACCAATGACTGGACTTATCAAAAATAGCACAGAAAAGACTTCTTACGTTGTCTTCAAGTTTGATTTCTGCAAAAGCCGGAATCTTTCAAGTATCGAGGGTACTCTACCCTTGGAATTTCCCGAAATGCCATCGCCTGAAAAATATCAGGAGTGTCAGACTGGCTTCGAGAAGGTAATGGACAGTTTGCTGAAAAGCAAGAAAATGACTTTGGTGGAATCACGGAAGTATGAGGAAGACGTTATTCACGACAACCGAATATTGGGATTTCGCGAAGGTGTGGCTGTGCTGGATGTATGCGCAGACAAGAAAGAATTTTATTGGAGTGATTTTAAGGAGAATGAAATTCACAACCAGCCTTTCTGCAAGGTGATTATTGATAATCGCCCCAACAGAGGTTTCCTTTTTGTGGAAGAATCCAGAATCTTCGGCGGCAAAAGAGGGCAGGACAAGGTGGTGGCTCTTCTGCGTGATAATATCAACAGGGTGGCCAATCAATATGGCTGGAATATGGTGATTTCTGCCAAGTTGCCACCTGGTGATTTCTTTGATGCCGTGGCTGAGAGAATCAAGGCTGGCTGCAGACCAAAGGCTGTGGTGTTTTCTTTTCCTCGTCATCAGTCTCTCAGCGATGCGCCATATTCCTTTGTCCTGCAATTGCAGATGCAGCATTCATTCATGGAGTGTCTCAATGCCAGTAAGTATCAAGTACAATATGGTACAGATAAAGGTGAGCAGTTGCGCTTGGACAAGGCAAACAGAGACATTGCCATGTTGGTGAACCTGTGCAGTAAAGAAGATTACGGCATCAAGGTATATTATTGGAATGGTCCGTGTACCTCTTCCAGTTCGCTGAAACGAACCAAGGTGAAAATCTCCGATGTTGAGATTGTTGCTCTGGTTAATGGAGATGCTGTCTGTTGCGATTGTCATGGGAATTCTCAGTTTGCTTTGATCAATTCTCTTGATGTGATTCTTGATGATTTAAATGGTTACGACGATGAGGTTATTTAAGATGAAGACCAGACAGATGGTAGATAAATCTTTTTCGCAACACATGATTTATCAGGTTTTCAGAGCCATCACCCATGATATCTTCAATGATAAGACGTGGTTTCCTACGTCCAGATGTTCATGCGAGGATGTCTTTTATGAGGTATTCTGCATCGTAGACAAAATGATGTTTTCGCATACCGATACCGAGAGCCGCCTTGCCTTTGTGGAAGGAATAGGGCAATATGAGAAAAACTATGTTGACGAGGATGGGTATGCTACAGCTCAGGAAGAGCGGCAGAGAATCGTATTTGTCATCTTGTATATGGCAGCTGTGATACTTCAGATGATGCCTTTGGAGTCGAAAGTGTTTCAATTTTGCTCAATGATTATGGGGCAATGGAGAGGCTACGTAACTCAGGAGTTTTCTCAGCGGTGCCTCGGAGCAGTCGTGAAGAACCATGAGGTGGTTGAGCGGCTGGCAGCCAATATCGGTTATTATGGCGAGGATGGTTTCTTCGTTTCATCTCAGATTAATGAACTGATGCGCCAGAACAATGATGAAGATTATCTGCACGGATTCGAGCCTGAACAGAAGAGAACATTAGAATTGGAAGTGACAGACGAGGAGCATCAGGAAAACGGCGGGCAGGAAAAAACGGAAGAAGATAATGAGAAGAAATGGGGCGACTTGAGCCAGGAAGAAAGAGTAAAGCGAGCCTTGCAGAAGATGATAGACGAGAAGGTTATTCCTTTGAAGAAAGACTATGCCCTGATTATGGTGGCGCTCTCTGATATCAACGATTTTGAAGGCAAATTTGATAATGGCGCATCTTTCTGCAAGTATCTTACAGAGCAGCTGAAAATGCCTTCCGACCTGACCAATGCCAGTGTCATCTCCAAGCGTTTCTCCAAAATGCGTGGCGAATTTCCCAACTGGAGTTTTGATGATGTAAGTGATCCTAACGCCCGGCAGAAACTCATCAATATCGCTAACCGCTTTGTTGCCATCTACCGTAAGGGGCAGTAGGAAGCGGGGAAATGATTGCTTCTTGTGAGTGTTGGCAAGTTTTAGATGGAATGTTAAAAACGTAAAATAGAGCAAGTTTTAGGCATATATTATAAATGAATAGGAATATATCTGAACAGAAGAATTTTTAGAAATAATACAGTATCAGCACTTTTTGCTTCGTTTGCAAGCAGAAAGTGCTTTTTTTATGCCTTCAGATGAGCTGGAGGCTTAGCGGAAGGCTTAGTTGCCGGCGATGAGGCTTAGTAGGAGGCGAACCGGCAGGACGCCTATTGCCGGGGAGACTTTTTTTCCTTACTTTTGCATTCAGAAAAAATCAGTATTTGTTGATTATGGAAAAAGTAAAGAAAATACCTCCACAGGAAGCGTCTCGGACTAATCCAGTGGCAAAGCCTGAGGATACCAAGGGCGGAATCAATAACAAGGTATCATCTGGGTTGATAGGAAAAAAGCTGGCTGAACAGGCAGAAGAGAATGAAGAGATGCCCATGCATCACCTGATTGCCGATAAGGATTATCCGTCGGGCATCAGAGAATGGATGATCACTTCGCCTTCTGATCTCAAGTATCCTACGCTGGTGGTGGCTGCTGCCATGCTCAGCGTTTATCTTACACGTGTCAGAATACAGTATGTGTATGATAATCAGGGAGAAAAATCGGCCATCGTGCTGCAGGTCATCGTAGAGGGCGAGCAGTCGAGCGGAAAATCGTTTGCCAGATACATCATGCGTACCCTGATGAAACCTTTCATCGAGCGCGACAGCGAAATGAGAGCCAAGGAGCAGGAGTATGCTGCCCTGAAGCGACGCCAGGGAAAGAAGGACGGCAAGCTGCCACCCGAACCGAAGACCGACATCACCATCCTGCCCGAAACCGTATCGCTCACCATGTTTATCAAGCGATGCGATGCAGCCGTCAAACTTTATGGTGCTCCGAAGACGCTCTTCGAATTTGCCGATGAGATTTCTGCCATCGTGCATTCTGCCAAGCGCCAGTTTGCCGACCTCTCGCAGGTTATCAAGACGGCTTACGATCTGGGCAGCGTATATGGTCAGGATTTCATGAGCGAATCCAGCTATAGTGCCATGGTAGATGCCTTGCTGTCGTTCGTTTTCTGCGGCACCCAGAGTGCGGTGAGCAGATATATGAACAAGGCTGCCATTGAGGGCGGTGCTGTAACCCGAACCATCTTATGCCCGCTCATCAGTCATCTGGGCGACAATCCGCCTCAGTTTCAGGCGTTGACCGATATGCAGCGTAATGAGCTGGAGAATACGTTGGATAAGCTCTTCGGGTTGTGCTACGAGGAAGATGGAAAATTCCATCAGGAGATAGAGGAAGATATGAGCTGGCTCTACAAGACGGTGGTAAAATGGTGTAACGACTGCCGCCAGCAGGTGGTGAAAACCATGTCCAAGTCGATGGATGTCTTCTACAAGCGCAGTTCGGTTTCAGCCTTCCGCATCGCTGCCCTCATGCAAGTGCTTTACAAAGTGGAAGGGAAGAAGAGCGAGAAGGAAATCCGGAAACTGGTTAGGCAGACCTATCTGGCTTGTGCCGACCGCATCTTGCAGAATATGTTGCAGCGGTGGGGCAAGGCTTTCGAGCAGATTTCTGCCGAGGGCGAAGGAGAGCCTTATCATACTGTAGACTATTTCAGCGAGTTGCCGCAGGAATTCTCTTATCAGTTCCTGGAGGAATTTCTGAAGCAGAAAGGGCTCAAGACGCCTGCCCGCAACATGGTGTGCAACTGGCGCAGATGGGGATGGCTCGAAAAACCAGCAAAGGGCGAGGATAGAAAGGTGCTTAGAAAGACGCAGCAGAAAGGCACTATTGGTGATGGTAATATTAAAAAAGACAATTAGAAGATGGCAGAATATATTGATTCAAATACGCTCTCTAAACTTAGAGCTATCAGCATCCTGGAGGTTGCTGATGAATTGGGAATGGGTTTGCGGTATCATAATGCCCTTTGTATCAGTCATAATGATACCCATCCGAGTTTGCATTTCTGGACTTCCACCAACACTTGTCATTGCTTTGCATGCGGGTGGGGTGGAGATAATATCGACCTGGTGATGAAACGGGAGAATCTCTCTTTTCCAGAGGCTTGCCAATGGCTGTGCAGAAGATTCAATATCAGCGCCGGTAATCATTCTGCGGGAAACCGTAAGGATGTGCTTCATCGGGATAAAGCTGTTGCTGGGCATAGAAAATCTGAATGTGATACGGACAGACTCAATCTCAGAGGCGAGTTTCAGCATAAGCCTGACGTAGATTATCTGATGCGTATGCTCATGGGTAAGAAACTGACAGATAAAGCCAAGGATTTCCTGTTCTATCAGAGAAAGTTGCGCCCGGAATATATCTATTGGTGTAGAGTGGTGAGCACAGATTTCTCCATTGCTGGCTATCGCTTTGGTGGAAAGTTTTTTGATGGTCCTTCCCTGTTGATTCCCTATTATGACGTTCATGGCAATCTGCTGACGGTTCAGAGCAGATATCTGGGAGATAAGACTGAAGAAAAACCGCGGTTTAAGTTTGCACCAGGTAGCAAGCCGATGGTATATGGGATGCAGATCTTGCCGCAGGTGACAGAAAAAGAGCCATTGGTTATTACCGAGGGATGTACCGACTGCTGGAGCGCTATGTCTATGGGTTACAAGGCAATAGCCATCCCGAGTGCTACGCTTTGTAATGAAGAATGTCGCAATCTTTTAGCGGGAAGGAATCTTCACATGTGGCCTGATCAGGACAAACCGGGCATCGGTCTTTATATGAAACTGAAGGAAATGTTCCCTCAGCTGGTGTACCATCAGTTGCCGGAAGGTTGCAAGGATTTGTCTGATTATTACCAGTCGTTTTACGTTCAGAAAATGTGAAAGTGAATGTGAATTTCAAATGTTTTTCTATTGTTGTTTTTAAGTTGTTGCGTATTATGATGAAGTTGTTTTTAAATCGTTTTCGTAGAGATCATGGCGCCATTGTTGGTCGCCTTAGTCAGGAAGTAGTTAATCGCCAGGGTATCGTTGTAGGCCATCAGTACATTTGTGATACGATGGAGCGCGAGGGTGGCTGTCTGGAGCCGGGTGAATATCACATCATGGTGGCTAAATGCAAATGTTTCGCCCGCCAGATGCTTTTCCTCGAATCGATAAGGGATGATTCTTCTTCCTCTCTTCTTCTCCCCGAAACCTGCAAGCTTTGCCGCATGGAGCGCAAGAGTCATGAGTTCGGATGTCTGGAAGAACTTTATGCCCTTCCTTGTCCCATGATGCAGCCGGGCAATGGTCCGTTCCGTCTGCGCCAGGGTGGCATCCTCATCGGCGAGGCCCATGCTCCCGGGTTCGTTCTCAAGAGTCAGGAACGCTTCCTCCAGCTCTTCGACCGGGTGAAGAAGGCGATGGTCAGGGGCAGCGAGGTAGTGGTAGTGATAGAATAGAAAATGGGGGGGTTAAGGGACATCTTGGCAAGAAAAACTGCATTTTCTCGGTTTCCCAGAAGTTTCATTGCGTAAAAATCATCATATTATTTTCAATTATTCTTAGTCCTTATAATCTACCTTGATCACGATGACGCGGATGGTCTGGATAACCTCTCTTGCAGCCACATTTCTGTGCTGGATTATGACAGCAGGTATGCGCACCGGCGACCATCGATGTACTGAATAAAAGGGCTATGTCCCAGATAATCTTCTTCATTTTGACTTATTAAATTGTAGCGTTAGTTAAATTTGAGGGCAAAAGTACAAAGAATATTCGAGAAAACAAACGGAAAATGGAGATTTCTTCGTATCTTTGCACACATATTTTGTAAGATTATGAAGAAACTGTATATTCTTTTGTGTGGGGCAACGGCGGCTCTGCTGATGGCGGCATGCCAGGGAGGAAAGACGGCTGCTGCTGATGCGGAGGCTGGCGATACCCTGGAGATGAAGTACGCCAAGTTGCTCACCATCGTGAAGCATGGTGATGGGGAAGAGAGTTCCGATGCTGCAGAAGGCATTGATTATCAGTATGCTGAGGCTATCATCGCCAACCCCTGGAAGGCGGGAACGATGCTGCATCGCTACATCCTGATTCCGAAGGGAGAGGAGGGGGATAAGACGGTGGCGATGCTTGCCAGAAGGCACAGCACGGGGGCGAGATGCACTACCGATACCGTGCGTACACCGGTGGAGAGGAGTGCCGTTTTCATCGCTCCCCATTGCCAGCTGATGTACGAAATGGGCTGCCAGCAGGCCATCCGTGGTGTCTGCGATCTCGATTACATCAATATTCCGGATGTAAAGAAGAGGGCTGCTTCTGGAGGAAATGCTTCTGCAGGAAAAGCTTCTGCAGGAAAAGCTTCTGCAGAGAATGCTGCTGCCGGAAATTCCATCGTGGATTGCGGTTCGAGCATGGCACCCGACATCGAGCGCATCATCGCCCTGAAACCCGAAGCCATCCTACTTTCGCCTTTCGAGAACAGCGGAGGATATGGCAAGCTCGACAAGCTGCACGTGCCCATCATCGAGGCTGCCGACTATATGGAGTCTTCGCCACTGGGCAGGGCGGAATGGATGAAATTCTACGGCATGCTCTTTAAAAAAGACGGGAATGCACCGAAGACCGCTCTTGCTGCATCTTGCGAACCAAAGGCAGATTCGCTCTTTGCGAAGATAGAAAAGGAATATCTGAAGCTGAAAGCTGAGGCAGCCGGGTATCCGAAGGGCCTCTCTATCCTGACCGAAAGAAAGACGGGAAATGTATGGTATGTGCCTGGAGGTCAGAGTACTATCGGTATTCTGCTGAAGGATGCCAACGCCCGTTATATCTTCGAGGACGATGAACACAGCGGAAGTCTGGCGATGAGTCCGGAGCAAATCTTGGCGAAGGGAAAGCAGGTGGATGTATGGGCGTTCAAGTATTTCGGTGGTGCCCCTCTTTCGCAGACTCAACTGCTTCAGGAATATGACGGCTACAAGGCTCTTGCTGCCTTTAGCCGGGGTAATATCTATCAGGTAGATACCTCTACGGTACCTTATTTCGAACTTACGAGTTTCCATCCCGAACTGCTACTCAGAGAGTTCATCATCCTGGCTCATGGCGAGCGGTTCGGCAAATTGAGATTCTATAAGAAATAGGGCTTTAATCAGAGATTTTACAAGAAATAGTTTTAGTGAATGAAAACCATTGTTTTAGGGGCAATCGCCATTATCATACTGTTTTTCGCCAACCTGGCATGGGGGAGTGTAAACATCCCATGGCAGGACGTGGGGGCGATTATTTCGGGCTCTCAGACCGACGAAACCTACCGCTATATTCTGTTGGAATCGCGACTGCCGGCGGCGATTGCCGCCTTGCTTTCGGGCGCAGCCCTCGCCACGAGCGGCGTGCTTCTGCAGACAGCCTTCCGCAATCCTCTGGCGGGTCCTGACGTATTCGGTATCAGTAGCGGAGCCGGACTGGCGGTAGCCATCGTGATGCTTGCCTTTGGCGGCAATATTGCCCTGGATGATTTAGGGGTAGGTTTTCTGGGCGATGCCGGCAACTATGCCATCGGCGGTTTCCTGGCTATCCTCATCGCAGCCTTTATAGGGGCTATGGTGGTGATGGGCATCATCACCTTCTTTTCTGCCATTGTGCGCAGCCATACGGTACTGCTCATCATCGGACTGATGGTGGGTTATCTTGCCAGCAGCGCCATCTCTTTGCTCAATTTCTTCAGCACGGCAGAGGGCGTGAAATCGTATATGGTTTGGGGCATGGGCAGCTTTGGCAATGTTTCGAGCCAGCAGATGATGTTCTTCATCCCGTTAGCCCTCATTGCCCTGGCTGCGTCTCTGCTCCTTGTAAAACCGCTGAACGCCATGCTGTTAGGCGAACAGTATGCCGAGAATCTGGGCTTCAATATCAGGCGTCTGCGCATCGTTCTGCTCATCATCACCGGTCTTCTTACGGCTGTGGTTACCGCCTTCTGCGGTCCCATCGCCTTCATCGGTCTGGCAACGCCGCATATCGCCCGCCTCATCATCGGCACGGAGAATCATCGCCGTCTGTTGCCCGTCACGATGCTGATGGGTGCAGCCATTGCCCTTCTCTGCAATCTCTTCTGCACCCTTCCGTCGGATGGTGGCATCATCCCCCTGAATGCCGTCACCCCGCTGTTCGGCGCCCCCGTCATCATCTATGTGTTGGTGAAAAAGCGCATCTAATTGCATATAAAAAAGCGTTTCTAGTTCGAAGAGATGAACCAGAAACGCTTTCTTTGTTATACTATGTTTTACTTGCGGAAGTTCTGTTACTTATTCACGACATTAATCGGATTGCCCTCGAGAAATGCCTTGACGTTGGCGGCAACCTGCTTGTTGAGGCGCTCGCGAGCCTCGTAGGTGGCCCAGGCAATATGAGGGGTGAGGTAAGCATTAGGCTCGCCGAAGAGCGGATTCTCCTTTGATGGTGGCTCCTGAGCCATCACGTCGGCACAGTAGGCACTCAGACTGCCTTCGTGGAGGGCAGCAGCTACGGCCTCCTCATCTACCAGCGGACCGCGACCCGTATTAACCAGGATGGCGGTATCCTTCATCTTCTCCAGACTCTCCTTATTGATGAAATGATAGGTGTCATCAGAAAGCGGACAATGGAGCGAGAGAATATCGCTCGTGGCAAGCAAACCCTCCTTGCTCACCTTCTGGATCCACTCAGGCAGATCGCTCGAATTCTTGCTGGTGCAGGCACAGATGTTCATGCCAAACTGGCGGGCGATGTTGGCAACTTTCATGCCGATATTGCCCAATCCCATGATACCCAGTGTCTTGCCGGCAAGCTCCATCAGTGGGGTATCCCAATAACAGAAATCCTTATTGTAAGCCCAGCGCTCGTTGCGGTTCTCCTGGGTATAATGCTCTACGCGGTTGGTTACGGCAAGGATGAGGGCAAAGGTCATCTGCGCCACGCTATCTGTGCTGTAGGCAGGAATATTGGTTACGATGATGCCCTGTTTCCTGGCAGCCTCGATGTCTACCACGTTGAAACCGGTAGCCTGGATACCGATGTATTTCAGTTTAGGAAGCTGCGCCAGCATCTCTGCATCTATCTGCACCTTGTTCAGAAGGATGATGTCGGCATCCTTGGCACGTTCCACTTTCTCTGCATCTGATGTGCGAGGATAAACTACCACCTCGCCCAGTTTCTCCAGAAGATGATAATCCAAATCTCCCGGGTTTGCGGCATAGCCGTCTAGAATAACAATCTTCATAAATTTTTCCCGTTTTCTGTTGTTATAAAATTCAAGACCCATCTGTCCTGACAAATCTGAGTCTGAGTTTATTTTAATGGGAAAAGCCTTCCCCTTGAGAAAGAGAAAGGCTTTTCCGTATGTATGGTTTATTCGTTCATCAAGTAGTTCTTGAATGATGCGAAATCCTTGGTCATCTGGATGCTCTTCTTCTCACCCTTCATGAATTCTGCAAGGCGTGCAGGAATCTCTATGTCGCTGTCAAGGATGCTGTCTACCTTCTCCTTGAACTTGGCTGGATGAGCGGTCTCGAGGAACACGCCAACCTCACCTGGCTTCAACTGCTCCTTCAGGGCGCGATAGCCGCAAGCTCCGTGAGGGTCAAGCACATACTTGGTTTCATTGTAGCACTGCTTCATGGTTTCTGCAATCTGCTCGTCCTTGTATGTAGCACCACCGATGTAGGCTGCGATGGCATCATGATCGCCCTTGTAGAGGTCGTAGATGCGGGCAAAGTTTGATGGGTCGCCTACGTCCATGGCATTGGCGATGGTCTGCTTGCTAGGCTGTGGATTATACTTGCCTGTCTGCAGATACTCGTAGAAGATATCGTTGGCGTTGTTGGCTGCGATGAAGCGGTGGATAGGCAATCCCATCTCATGACCGAAGAGTCCGGCTGTGATGTTGCCGAAGTTGCCGCTAGGTACGCAGATAACCAGCTTGTCGGCGAGACCCTTCTCCTTCATGCGGGCATAGGCATTGAAATAATAGAATGCCTGAGGCAGGAAGCGGGCTACGTTGATAGAGTTGGCTGAGGTGAGCTTCATGTGCTTGTTGAGCTCCTCATCCATGAACGCAGACTTCACCAGTGCCTGGCAGTCGTCGAATACGCCATCTACCTCGAGGGCTGTGATGTTCTGGCCGAGGGTAGTGAACTGGCTCTCCTGAATCTTGCTCACCTTGCCCTTAGGATAGAGCACGTAAACATGGATGCCGTCAACGCCGAGGAAACCGTTGGCAACAGCCGAACCGGTATCGCCCGATGTAGCTACGAGCACATTCACCTCTTCCTTGCCCTCCTGACGTACGAAGTACTGCAGGAGACGGGCCATGAAGCGCGCACCCACATCCTTGAAGGCGAGGGTTGGACCATGGAACAGCTCGAGAGAGTAGATGTTTGGTTCTACCTCGACTACAGGGCAGTCGAATGCCAGGGTATCGTATACAATCTTCTTCAATGACTCGGCATCAACGTCCTCGCCAAAGAAGGCATCAGCTACCTTGTAGGCAATCTCCTGGAAGGAGAGTTTCTCGATGTTGTCGAAGAAATCCTGTGGCAACTTCTTGATGATTTCTGGCATATAGAGGCCACGGTCTTCTGCCAGACCTTTAACTACCGCCTTGTGAAGGTCGGCGATGGGTGCTTTCTTATTTGTTGAATAATATTTCATTTTTTACTTTTAACTTTGAGATTTGAACATTAAACTTTATGATTAGCTCTGGGGACTATCATGAAGCCGTTGATTTTAATTGATCGCCATGAAGGCATTCATGAATTCCTGCAGCTGCAGCATGCCGTAACCGCCACTCACGCAGCTTACCTCATCATACTTCTCTACGCTATCTGGCTCAATGCCAGGGTAATAGATGATGAAAGGCACAGGCTCCTTTACGTGGGTACGTATCTCTACCGGAGTAGGATGGTCTGGGAGAACTGCGATGCATACCGGCTCGTCCCAGGTGCTTACCTCATTGAAGATAGGCTTGATGAGTCGCTGGTCGAGGTTCTCGATGGTCTTCAGCTTCAGCTCCAGATCGCCATCATGACCTGCCTCGTCGCTCGCCTCTACGTGAACATAAACGAAGTCGTCGCCATCCTTCAATGCCTGGATAGCTGCGGCAGCCTTGCCCTCATAGTTGGTATTGGCAAGACCCGTAGCGCCCTCAACGATGATGTTGCGCAGACCGGCGTAATGGCCGATGCCTCGGATCAGGTCTACGGCAGAAATCACAGAACCCTTCTTGATCTGTGGATACATCTGGGAGAGGGTGAGCATGTGCGGACGGTAACCGCCGCCCCAAGGCCAGATAAGATTGGCCATTCGTTCGCCACGCTCTTTGCGCGCCACATTGAAAGGATGGTTCTCCAGAAGTTCCTGGCTCTCGAGAATCAGCTGGTTCAGAAGGTCGGCTGTATCACGACGGCTGATGTGCCCCTCATCGCCTCCAATCTCAGGCAAGATAGGTTTCACCATCAGCTTATGCCATTCCTCGTTGGGATGATCATGAGGTGGGGCACAGTCGATATGCTTGTTTCCGTGCTTCACCACCAGAAGATGGCGATACTGGATGCCGGTAACAAACTTGACGTCAGGATATTTCTTGCCGAGGGTATCGTTGAGATACTTGATGAGCACATCCGCATCTTCCGTTTCCAGGTTACCACCGTTGTGGGTGATAATCTTGCCGTCCTGCACATTGATAATGTTGCAGCGCAGGGCAAGGTCGGTAGGCTCCAGTTCATAGCCGATGCTGGCAGCCTCGAGCGGTCCGCGTCCTTCGTAAACCTCGTTCTGGTCATAGCCCATGATAGAGCTGTTGGCTACCTCAGAACCCGGATGGAATCCATCTGGCACGGTAACGAGTCTTCCTGTCTTGCCCTTCTTGGCAAGCATATCCATATAGGGTTTGTTGGCGTATTGCAGGAGAGTCTTTCCACCCAGTCTTTCTACCGGGTGGTCAGCCATTCCGTCGCCAAGAATGATAATATGTTTCATCTCTTCTTTTAATGTTAAGTGTTAAATGTTAGCGATACTCATGATGTTGGCGAATACACCGGCAGCAGTTACGCTGGCTCCGGCACCATAGCCCTGAATCATCATAGGGTATTCCTTATAGCGCTCGGTGGTGAGCAGCACGATGTTGTTGGAACCTTCCAGATTGTAGAACGGATGCTCAGGACCGACAGCCTGCAGACCTACGCTTGTCTTGCCGCCATCCAGGGTAGCAACGAAGCGCCAGCGTTTGTGCTCTACATCGAGCGCCTTGCGCTTAGCCTCGAAATCGGCATCGAGTTCAGGAAGTTTCTTCCAGAAGTTGTCGAGCGAACCCTTGAAGTATTTGTCTGGCACGAAGAGGTTCTTCTCTACATCTTCCTGCTCTACGCGGTAACCTGCCTCGCGGGAGAGAATCACCAGCTTGCGAATCACGTCCATACCGCTCAGGTCGATACGTGGATCAGGCTCGCTGTAGCCCTTCTCCTTAGCCAGTCTTACGGTCTCAGAGAATGGAACGACGCTGGAGATGGCGTTGAAGATAAAGTTGAGCGTACCTGAGAGAACTGCCTCAATCTTAAGGATTTTATCTCCGGAGTTGCGGAGGTCGTTGATGGTTCCGATGATAGGAAGACCGGCACCTACGTTGGTCTCAAAACGGAATACTACACCACGCTGGATGGCAGTCTTCTTCAGTTTCTCGTAGTTCTCATATTCGCTTGATGCAGCTATCTTGTTGGCTGCGATAATGCTTACGTTGTGCTCCAGCAGACTCTGGTAGAGAGCGGCCACATCCTTGCTGGCAGTACAGTCTACAAACACGCTGTTGAAGATGTTCATCGCCAGGATGGTATCGCGCAGAACCTCTGGAGTGCTTGGGTCTGATTTCTTCAGTTCCTCGCTGTAGTTCTCGAGATCAATACCATCGCGGTTGAAGATGGCGTTCTTGGAAGAAGCGATACCCACCACGTTGAGCTTCAGTTTGCTGCGCTCCATGAGGTCGGCATACTGGTTCTTGATCTGCTCGATGAGCTTTCCGCCCACGGTACCCACACCGCAGATGAAGAGATTCAGCACCTTGTATTCTGAAAGGAAGAAACTGTCGTGGAGTACGTTGAGTGACTTTCTCAGATAATCGCTCTTCACTACGAACGAGATGTTGGTTTCTGAAGCACCCTGTGCACAGGCGATGACGGAAACACCGCTACGGCCGAGGGTTCCGAAGAGCTTACCGGCGATACCGGCAGCATGCTTCATGTTTTCACCCACGATGGCGATAGTAGCCAAGCCCTTCTCTGCGTGCATTGGGAACATGGCACCATCGGCAATCTCGTTGTGGAACTCATTGTTCAATACCTTTACAGCCTCTTCTACATCCTGCTCGCGCACACCGATAGAGGTTGAGTTCTCAGATGATGCCTGTGACACCATGAACACAGAGATGCCCTCGTTGGCAAGAGCGGTGAAGATACGGCGGTTTACACCAATCACACCGACCATGGAAAGACCAGTTACGGTGATGAGCGCTGTACCGTTGATGGAAGAGATACCCTTGATAGGCTTCTGGTCGCCATCTATCTTGTTCTTGATGATGGTGCCCGGAGCATCTGGGTTGAAGGTGTTCTTAACCTTGATAGGAATATTCTTGACACAAACCGGGTAGATGGTTGGAGGGTAGATGACCTTTGCACCAAAGTTGCAAAGCTCCATCGCCTCAACGTAACTCAGTTCGTTGATGGTATAAGCTGATTTGATGACACGTGGGTCAGCGGTCATGAAACCGTCTACATCAGTCCAGATTTCGAGCACTTCTGCATCGAGGGCAGCTGCTATGATGGCTGCTGTGTAGTCGCTACCGCCACGGCCAAGGTTGGTGGTGCGGTCTGTGTTCTTGTCACGGCTGATAAAACCCGGAACGAGAGATATGCGTGGAATTTCTGCAAAGGCTTCTTTTACCAGTTTGTTGGTCAGCTCGCTGTCGAGTACATGCTTGCCTTTGCCGTTCTTGCGCTCAGTCTTGATGAAGTTGCGGGAGTCGAACCATTTGGCTCCACGAATCAATGTGGCAACAATCTTGGAACTGAGTCTTTCACCATAACTCACGATGGCATCCTGCGTTTTCTCGCTGAGGTCGTGGATGAGGTACACACCAAAATAGATGCTCTTCAACTGCTCGAAGAGGGCATCAACCGATTTGAATAAGTTTTCTCTGTCTGTAGTGTCGGTGATGATGGTGTCTATCATCTTGTGGTGGCGATCAACCATGGCTTCGAATTCTACTTTCCACTGTTCATCACCCTGGAGGGCAAGTTGAGAGGTTTGCAAGAGTTTGTCCGTGATACCGCCAAGCGCGCTCACGACAACCACTACACTCTGTTTCTTAGCCTCGTTTTCAACGATACGTTTCAAGCTGAGGATGCTTTTTACGGAACCAACCGATGTTCCGCCGAATTTTAATACTTTCATATGTTCTTGAATTTTACGTTGGTAATGTAATGCCTCCCCCGAAACGACCGGGGCCGAAGCAGAACTTGAGGGCAAATGTACGAATAATATATCAAACTGCCAAGGATTTTAACAAAAAAGTAGCATATTGTAGATAAAAAAGCTATTTCAGTAGATAATTATAGGCTCTTCCTCTCCCTTATACCTTATTATATATATAAAAAACGTTGAAATGTTTGGGGGTTTCGGATTATTTGCTTAATTTTGCGCTTGCAATTCAATGCATAAAAGACATAAGTATAACAAACATAAGAAGGAACGAATGAAATATCTTTTATTCTCAGATATCCACGGCTGTTTGCCAGCCCTGGAAAAGGTCCTCGATTTCTTCGAGGCTGAACATTGTGACATGATGTGCATCATGGGGGATATCATCAATTATGGTCCCCGCAACCGCATTCCGGAAGGAATCGATCCTAAGGGTATCGTAGAAAGACTGAATGCGCTGGCAGATAAGATTGTCGCTGTGCGTGGCAACTGCGATGCGGAAGTAGACCAGATGCTCCTCGATTTCCCTATCATGGAGACCTATGCCTTGCTGGTAGACGGAGGCAAGCGCTATCTTCTGACTCATGGACATGTATACAATAAAGAGAACATGCCGAAGGGTCCTTACGAGGCTATGATCTATGGACACTCCCATCTCTGGGAACTCTCTCATAACGAGAAGGGGCAGGCCATCGTAAATACCGGCAGCATCACCTTCCCGAAGGGTGGCAATCCGCCAACCTTTGCAACATTGGAAGATGGTAAGTTCACCATGTATCAGCTGGATACGCTCGAAGTGCTGGCTACAATGGAAGCATGAAAAAGTGAAAGTGAAAAGTGAATTGTGAATGTAATGCGAAATCCGTAATATGGAATCGGTCACTTGTCACTTTTATAAAACTAATCATAAAGTTCAAAGCTCAAAGTAAATGATTCAAGAATACCAGATAAGAATTCTGCCCGAACAGGCAGCAAGCGAGGAAGGCATCAAGCGTTATCTCGCCAAAGAAAAGGGATTGGATGTAAGAACGCTCAACCAGGTGAGGGTTTTGAAGAGAAGCATCGATGCCCGTCAGCGCACCATCTTCGTCAACCTGAAGGTGCGTGCTTATATCAACGAATTTCCGCAGGACGACCAGTATGTCCATACCGAATATCCGGATGTGAGCAGCAGACCTCGTGTTATCGTTGTGGGTGAGGGACCTGGCGGTCTCTTTGCTTCCCTACGCCTGATAGAACTGGGTTATCGTCCTATCGTGCTGGAGCGAGGCAAGGATGTGCGCGAACGCAAGAAGGACCTCTCTAACATTACCAAGACTCAGAAGGTAGATGGGGAGAGCAACTACTGTTTCGGTGAAGGTGGAGCCGGTGCTTATAGTGACGGCAAACTCTATACACGAAGCAAGAAAAGGGGAAGTGTAGATAAGATTCTGAACGTATTCTGCCAGCATGGTGCCAATACCAATATCCTGGCAGATGCCCATCCGCATATCGGTACCGACAAGTTGCCACGCGTCATTGAAAACATGCGCAACACCATCATCAAGTGTGGCGGCGAAGTGCATTTCCAGACCAAGATGATTCGTTTGATCCTTGAGGGTGAAGGTAAACTGACGGCACCTGATGCTGCAGCTGGCGATAGGGTGATAGGCGTAGAAGCCGTGAATCTGGCTACAGGTGCTGAGGAAACTTATCGCGGACCGGTTATCCTGGCAACAGGCCATAGTGCCCGCGATGTATACCGCTATCTCGCTTCGGCAAAGATAGATATCGAGGCAAAAGGCATCGCCGTAGGTGTGCGTCTGGAACATCCTTCCCAACTCATTGACCAGATTCAGTATCACAATAAGAGTGGTAGAGGAAAATATCTGCCTGCTGCCGAATATAGCTTTGTTACTCAGGTAGATGGCAGAGGTGTCTATAGCTTCTGTATGTGTCCGGGCGGTTTTGTGATTCCGGCTGCTACAGGACCGGAACAGCTCGTGGTGAACGGTATGAGTCCGAGCAACCGCGGTACTGCCTGGAGCAACTCGGGCATGGTGGTGGAAACTCATCCCGAGGATGTGGCGCAGTTTGTGAAGGAACATCAGTCTGTCATCGAACAGCAGGAAATGAAGGCACAGGAGAATGCTTCACTCTTCACTCCTCACTCTTCACTCCAGATGATGTACTTCCAGGAAATCGTGGAAAAGCAATGCTGGCAGCAGGGCAACATGAAGCAGACTGCACCGGCACAGCGCATGGCTGACTTCGTGAACAATCGCTTGAGTTATGATCTGCCAAAGAGCAGCTATGCACCAGGCTTGATTTCGAGTCCGTTGCATTTCTGGATGCCGTCTTTCGTGAGCAAGCGACTGCAGGAAGGCTTCAAGACCTTCGGCAAGAATGCCCATGGTTTCCTGACCAACGAGGCTACGCTGATAGCGATGGAGACGAGAACCTCATCGCCTGTCCGCATCGTCCGTGACCGCGAAACCTTGCAGCATGTCCGCATCCAGGGACTCTTCCCATGTGGCGAAGGTGCTGGTTATGCAGGCGGAATCGTATCGGCTGGTGTAGACGGAGAAAGATGTGCAGAGATGTGTGCTGAGTATTTGAAACAACAATAAGCGAATGCCTGAAATGATGAAATACAGAAAAACGGGAAAGTTTAAGCTGGGCTTCTTGACTTTACTCCTGAGTGTGCTCTTCGTGGCGTGTGGCTCGGGAGCGTCAGATGCTGACAGGCAAATCAAGAGCAAGACTGATTTGAAGGGGGCTGTGATTGGTGTGCAGCTCGGTACCACTAGCGACGGACTAGCTACGGAGCTGGAAAAGGAAGGTGGCGGTACCAAGGTAGAACGGTATAACAAGGGAGCCGATGCCATCCAGGCACTCCTGCAGGGTAAGATAGACTGCATGGTGACCGATGAGGCGCCAGCCAAGGCATTCCAACGGGTGAACCCATCGCTCCGTATCCTGCCCGAAACCTTCGATGCATCCTCTTTCGCCATCTGTGTGGCTAAGGATCATGCTGAGTTGCAGCAGTCAATCAATCATGCCATCCGTATCCTGAAAGAGAATGGCGTCATCGATTCCATCGTCAACCGCCATCTGGAACGGGGCATAGCCGTGGCTTATACGCCAAAGACTTCTGAGGTGAAGAAGGTGGGACCGGAAGCGCTGCAGAAACTCGGCTTGAAGACGAGTCTCCGTTTTGCCACCAACGCTACCTTCGAGCCTTTCGAATATTACCAGAATGGCAAGATTGTGGGCATCGACGTGGATGTGGCGAATGCCATCGGCGATGTGCTGGGCGTGGATGTCGAGATTCTCGATATGGAGTTTGATGCCATCATCACCTCTGTACAGGCTGGTAAGGCAGATGCGGGTATTGCCGGCATCACGGTTACTCCTGAACGGAAGAAGAATATCGGATTTACAGATTCCTATGCCGATGTGCGACAGGTTATCATGGTGAATTCCAATGAAGTGAAAGCAGCTGGTAACCAGCCGGGAGTGATAGATAAGTTTAAATCCTGCTTCATAGATGACAACCGTTATCAGTATCTGTTGCAGGGTTTGGGCAATACACTCATCATCACCTTCTTCGCCATCATCCTTTCCGTGATACTCGGAACGCTGATAGCTATTGTCAGAGCACGTCATGAACGTAAGGGCGACTGGAAGATTCCGAACATGCTCTGCCAGCTGTACCTTACCATCATGCGAGGCACGCCAACCATGGTGCAGTTGCTCATTATCTATTATGTAGTGTTTGCATCTGCAGATGTCAATAAGATACTGGTGGCTGTCATCGCCTTCGGCTTGAACTCGGCAGCTTATATTGCCGAGGTAATCCGCTCGGGCATTATGTCGGTGGATAATGGTCAGATGGAGGCGGGTAGAAGTCTTGGTCTTTCGTATGGCAAGACGATGCGTCTCATCATCCTTCCGCAAGCCTTCAAGAATGTGCTTCCGGCTATGGGTAACGAGCTTATCACTCTGCTCAAGGAAACCTCTATCAGCGGTTATATCGGACTGGTAGACTTGACCAAGGGTTCCGACATCATCCGAAGCATTACTTACGAAGCGATGATGCCGTTGGGCGTAGTAGCCTGCCTCTATCTCGTTCTTGTTCTCGGACTGAACGCAGGAGTGAGAAGGCTGGAGAAGAGACTGAGAAAGAGCGAAAGGAAATGAGGAATCCTGAAAGGGCAAAAGCTTTAAAACAATGGATAAAATGAACGAAATAATCAAAATAGAAGGACTTCGTAAACGCTTCGGCGACAACGAGGTGCTGAAAGGCATTACCACCTCGGTGAGGAAAGGTGAGGTGGTTGCCATCATCGGTCCGTCGGGTTGTGGCAAGAGTACCTTCCTGCGTTCCATCAACCTTCTGGAAGAACCTACCGAGGGTAAAATCTTTATCGATGATATGGATATCACATCAAGCGATGTTGATATCAACCGAATGCGCCAGAGGGTGGGTATGGTATTCCAGCAGTTCAATCTCTTCCCTAATATGACCATACGCCGCAACATCATGCTGGCTCCGGTAGAATTGGGTAAGATGACAAGGGAAGAAGCTGATGAGAAGGCAACGGAACTCCTGACCCGTATCGGATTGCTGGATAAGGCCGATAGTTATCCCGACAGTCTGTCGGGCGGACAGAAACAGCGCGTAGCTATCGCCCGTGCCTTAGCGATGAATCCTGAGGTAATCCTCTTTGATGAGCCGACTTCGGCTCTCGATCCGGAAATGGTGGGAGAGGTGCTGCAGCTGATGAAAGATGTTGCTGCCGAGGGAATGACGATGGTGGTGGTGACCCACGAGATGGGATTTGCAAGAGAAGTGGCCAACCGTGTACTCTTCTTCAGTGACGGCTATATCACGGAAGACGGAACTCCTGAGCAAATATTCAACCATCCGAAATCGCCAAGATTGCAGGAGTTTCTGGGAAAGGTTCTGTAATAGTTGATAGTTAACAGTTTTGTAATAGTTGATAGTTAACAGTTTATAGTTAACAGTTACTTGATGACAATAAAAAAAGATGCATTACTGGTATATCCAGCAATGCATCTTTTTTATTTGATGGTCTACAGCCTGTAAACTATTAACTATTAACAGTTTTCTTCTCTATAATCTCTTCTGCACGTTTCAGAGCCTTGCTGATGTGATCTGTGATATTATCCTTGCCAAGAATATTGTAGAAGCCAGCCTTTTCCAACTGGGCGTTTACCTTCTCGCAAACACCGGAGAGTACAACCTGAATGTCCTCCTTCTGACTCATCTCGCAGAGGTTGGTGAGGTTATGGATACCGGTTGAATCAACAAATGGAACCTTGCGCATACGGATGACGCGTACCAGTGGACGGTCACCGAAAGCTGCCATCACTTCCTCAAACTTGTTACCAGCTCCGAAGAAGAAAGGACCATTGATTTCGTATACCTCTACGCCCTTCGGAATCGTATAGTGCTCCAGGTTGGTAGAGAGGAAGTCAAACTCCTTGTTCAAGTCAATCTCATCATCGGTAATAGCTGTCACGTCGGTGGTTTCGCTCATTCGCTTCATGAAGAGCAGACAGGCGATAATCAGACCCACTTCAATGGCTACTGTCAAATCGAAGATGATGGTGAGGAAGAAGGTAATCAGAAGTACGGTTACATCGCTCTTCGGATTCTTCATCAATGCCAGGAAACTTCTCCATCCGCTCATTCCGTAAGATACAACTACCAATACACCGGCAAGACATGCCATAGGAATGTACTGGGCAAGAGGCATCAGAAAGAGGAAGATGAGCAGCAGAACTATGGCGTGGATGATGCCTGCAATAGGAGTCTTACCGCCATTATTGATATTGGTCATTGTGCGGGCAATGGCACCTGTTGCAGGAATACCGCCAAAGAGGGGAGAGGCGATATTGGCCAAACCCTGAGCTACCAATTCGGTGTTACTGTCGTGATGATCGCTGATTACACCATCGGCAACAGTTGCTGAAAGCAAACTCTCAATGGCTCCCAGGATGGCGATGGTGATAGCTGGTGATACAAGACTCTTGATGGTCTCCCAATTCATGGCTGGTACCTGAGCTGCAGGCAGTTCGTTGCTGATAGAAAAGCGGTCACCAATGGTCTCGATACTCTCAACGCCGGCAAACTGCTTGAGCAGTAAGGCTACAACGGTCATCAGGATGATGGCAATAAGAGAGCCCGGAATCTTCTTGCTGAACTTAGGGGTGATGGCGATAACCACTACGCTTACTACTCCGATAAGGGCACACCAAGGATCTATGGTGTCAAAGCTTTGGAAGTAGACGCCCCATTTCTCCAGAAAATCAGAAGGATTTGAAGTCAACGTCAATCCAAAGAGATCCTTGATCTGGGTCGTGAAGATGGTTACGGCGATACCACTGGTAAATCCCACAACGATAGGGTAAGGGATATACTTGATGATGGTTCCAAGACGGAGAAGTCCGAAGAGAACCAGGAACAGACCAGCCATCAGTGTCGCTATCGTCAAACCTTCCATGCCATATTTCTGGATAATGCCATAGATGATAACGATGAATGCTCCCGTAGGACCACCAATCTGCACTTTGCTTCCACCGAAGATGGAGATGATGAGACCTGCTACAATGGCGGTGATGATACCCTTTTCAGGGGTCACGCCAGAAGCGATACCGAATGCGATGGCCAGAGGCAGGGCTACGATACCAACGATGATACCTGCCATGAGGTCAGACATGAATGTTTTCTTGTTGTATGTCTTTAAACAGGAAAACAAACTCGACTTAATTGCTAATGCCTTCATTTGAAAGTTTTAAAATATATGTAATTAATCTTGTTATCCGTTAAAACGTGTGCAAAGGTACTATATTTTTTTTAATTGGCAAAATGTTTTTCTGAGTTTCTCCCTTTTCTTCGATAATATTCTTCTTCGTATAGTAATATTCTTCTTTGATAGATATATTCTCCGGATAATACTTTTCTAGTTGAATCCTGATTTCTTTTCGGTCTTGGAATATGAGTACAATATTATTAATGCGCTTGCGGGTGTGCGCCCGCACATGCAGGCAGGCGTGTGCATGTATAAAATAAAGTGTAGTGGTAAGAAAAACTCTAGAAAGTCTTTATAAGTGTTAAAAATGCACTAAAATCTAAACTTTTTTGCGAAAAGATTTGGTGGAATGAAAAATAGTTAGTACTTTTGCACTCGCTTTTGAGAAATACGGTTTCTCTTAGCAACTAAAGAAAGAGTTCTTTGAAAGATTTTACATAAACAGACAAGTAGTACAAGAAGCGGTTAACTTCTTAGAAATAAGAAAGTTGACTGGGTAAAAGAAACGAACCGTCAAGCAATTGACAAGTCAGGTTTACTAAGCTTCAATAAACGAAAAGGATATTCGTCCTAAGTACAGACAACAAACAAACCAAGCCGCAAGGCTAGGTAAAAATGATATTTTACAATGGAGAGTTTGATCCTGGCTCAGGATGAACGC
>ENA-OPSN01000085-OPSN01000085.1-human-gut-metagenome-genome-assembly--contig:-NODE-85-length-48461-cov-5.611019_pt1 | contig 48461 bp, 48 predicted proteins | sample MGYA00241808_ERZ501907 | MGnify/ENA primary metagenome ERZ501907 (study PRJEB25962, sample SAMEA2042218) | human gut metagenome | biome: human gut; feature: human-associated habitat; material: faeces...
AAAAGCCAAACCAGAGGGAAAAACCTGCTTTCCGTGATGAACGGATCACCAAGCTCATTCCCAAGAGCGTTCCCAGAGGCAGGGAATCGGATTTTGTTGTCAAGGCGCTGGAATTTTACAACCGCTACCTGCAGCGAAACAAAGACCGGGAACGATAGCCACACATCGAGGGCGAGGTCTGCCTGTTGGTGTGGATAGCCATATTTTCGCTTTCCCCCTCTCCACACCTCACCCCCTAATTACTACCAAAACTATCCGAAAGAAAAAAATTGGCAGTCGTTATAGACTGCTTTTTTCGGTTAGTAAAGAAACTCACAAACAAAAAGTAGGAGGTAATGTATGGAAATGTTTGCCATGAATATGGTCAACACTGTTGTGAATGGCTATATCACCGTTATCGTCCTGATATTGTTCCTTGCATTTTATAGTCCTCTGGCGGGAGGAATTGCTTTGGCTGGTGTCCTTCTGTCTGCCCTGTTCCTCCATCTGTTGGAGGCACGCAGCCACCAAAACGCGCCTATTCATCAAAAGGCACAGGACGATATGGTGGAAAGTTCTATCGAGTATCTGCGAGGGATGCAGGTGGTGAAAGCCTTTAAGCAGGAAGGCGTATCTATTGCCGGTATCCGCAAAGCATACAACGACAGCAAGAAAATCAACATCAAAATTGAAGTGGAATCTGCGGCTTGCCGAGTAATACCATATCGTTGGGCTAAACAAGTTGCATTTGGTATTTTCATTTCATAATAGGACAATATAAAATCTCGTTCTGCTGGACTCAGTTTCAATAGAGCTTGGTGTAAATCCTCAAGAAGTAAATTCTGAATAGCTTGTTCCGCAGTATCAACAGATTCATCCACAAACAAATCTGTATCCTGATAACCTTCCTCTGTGCCGTCACGATCTCCCACATGAGAAGCCGGGAATATAGAGCGACTTTTCTCATGTTCCTGGAGATAGCGGCTGTGGCGGTCCTCCTGTTGGTATTTTTCAAAATCTTTGCGAGAACATTCCATGATAATGCGGTCATCTTCATCACGGAACATTTTGACTGTTTCAACAAAAAAGCGCCCAGTAAAGCAACCATTGCGGCGTGCCTTACTGAACGCTGAAAAACTGATTTCCTCCCATTCCTGTGGGCTGTTATTTTTCCAAATGAATACTCTCGTCATATCCTTTCCTCCGTTCAAATTCTTGGTAGTCAGCGAATTTGAACGGTGTCATGGATATTTTGCTATGTACGCCTCCCAGCGCATACCGGCCTCCTAATACCGGGCAAAGAAAAAGGCCGGAAGTGTTTTCACCTCCAGCCATGTTCCTGCCGCCATATTGCAGCAGGAATGAAAAAAGCCCGGTTAATGCCGGGCCTTATGTAGAAAAGTATTCAATTTAGCGCATTCCTGCCACTATAACAAGTATAGCAGGTCGGAAGTCGGAAGGGAGTAGGGATTAGGTCGGGGATTTGTCGGGATTTAGTCGGGATTTAGTCGGGATTTAGTCGGGGCAGCTCCTCCAGGACTTCTGGAATAGAATATCCAAACAAGCAAACAGAAAATAAATAGATGGCTTCTCGTTTTCGGTCATAAAAGACACTGCGCTCTATATTTAGTTCTTCCAGCAATTCTTTCTCTGTACTGTTGAACCGATAGATAAATTGCTTAGTCAAAATTTCATAGTAAAGTTCTCCTCGATCCGGATACCGTTTCAGACGAAGGAGTGCACGGTCAATAATATTGACCAACATTTGATTTTGAACAAGGCAGCAAACTTTTTCTTCAAAGGCTTGCAGTTCAATATCTGGTGCAAAATTTTCAAGATAGCAGAGGCCAGACTCTATATCTTGTTCTCCCATAATCCAAGCAGTTTCTTGTAATTCTTCTGCCCGTTCACTCAGAACCCAGACTACATCACGGTAAATCTTTAGAATCAGCTTACTTCTATGAAACGCAGCGTCGCTGTTAAGCCCCAAAGCTGTTAGCCTGCTGTTACATTTTTGGATTGTTGTGCTTTCTTTTCTCATAGAACATCCCTCCTTGTTCGCAATATTGCGAACATATTAGGTACAAAATAGCATAGCAGAGGAGCGTGAGAGAGGGCAGTGCCTCTCTCTATTCCCCCATTTGGTTATATCAGGTTTCTGGATTTTAGACGAATCTGCATTGCTTGCTTGGAAACCTCAAAAATATTTGCCATTTCAGCAATGAGCTGTTCATCTGTCCGGCCTATTCTAAGCCGGTAAAAACATTTTTTGATCTGCGGTAAAGGCATTAGCAGAGCAGAGGCCAGAGTATCCGCCTGACGCTCAATTATGCCATGACTTTCGTCGGAAGAAACATTTCCGTTATAAGCAGCAACATCTCCAGTACCAGAGTACAACTTCTTATGTAGTACCCAATGAGCCAGCTCATGGGCACAGGTAAAACGGAGCCGCCCTAATTTTGATGGATCACAAAGCCGTTCATCAATTAAGATTGTACCAGCTCTTACTGCAATCATTCGATACTGTCTCTGTATCTGGTCATATAAAACAACGGCACCATCATCGAAAATTGTTTCCCCTAATATCTTGGGGTTTTTTCTTAGTGTATGAAACTCCAGGATTAGATCAAACTTTGTCTCGATAATGGTTTCGATTGGCACAGGACATGGTTGCCCGGATAGCAGAGAGGGATCATATTCCATCAGGATTTTTCGCCCTACCGCCTCGATTGCTTCTGTACGGATTTGTGGAATTGACAAAGCTCTCCCCCCTATCGTTTACGCTCCTTTAGCATTTTCATAAATGTCTGCCATTCTTCATCGGTAGCGTCTACTTCTTTTGCCACACGCAAGGCTGCCCGAACAATATCTTTTTCCATGATATAGTCTGGCAAATCAGCAGATACTGTATTGCGTGATTTTGCAGCCAGATCCAAAAGCAACTCATGTTCTGATTTATCTAAATTCAGAAAGGCGGAGATGCGTTCCACAAAATCTCCATTGGGTGCAGGACGGCGGCTTTGTTCAATATCACACAGATAACCGTAAGCAATATTCAAATGCTTGGCTGTATCGCGTAAATTGAATTTGTGCGCCTTGCGTTTCTCGGCTATAAATGATCCAAAAGTTATATTGCCCACAGCATTCACCTCTCATTTGTTCGACGAACTGCGAACATCTTGCTTATATTGTATATCGAACATCTGTTCACTTCAAGGATAAAAATTTCATTTGAAAAGAGGTGTTAAAAATCAATAACACCTCTTTTGCGCTATATAAATTCCTGAGCGATTTGCTGCATTTCCGTAATGCACTCTTTGGGAGAGAGAATTTTTATTTTCCCTTTGAATTTGAATATCCAGCCATAAAAAGTTCCACTGGGGTTCACTTCAATTTTGGCTGTGAAGTGTGTATCATCATACCTATCAACAGCAGCATCTTCTCCATAATGATCTATGATTACTCTCATCAATTCGTTTTCACATAGAAGGGTTACTTCCTTCGATGACTCCGATGTAAACATATCAACCATTTTATTTGTATAGGAGGCTACATCAAATCCCTCTATCGGCATAAAGTAAGTTTCCAGATTTTCTACACTTGTTAGCCGATCTACACGGAAGTGAGCAATTTTCTGATGCTTCAGAGAAAATCCAATCAAATAGTAATGGTCATTTTTCCATTCAAGCGCATAAGGATTTACGACATAATAATATCCATCATGCTTTAAGATTTTCTTTTTTTCTTGAGTATATTCATAGTATTGGAACCGAATTTGCTGATGGTTTCCAATCGCTGTTTGGATATTGTCAATGATGTAGTAAACCTTTTCATTATGCGGTTTGACACGGCTGGATAAAGCAGCAAATTTTTGAAGCTGCTTTGCCTGATGTAGACTGGTCAGACGGCATAATTTCTGCACCAGCTCCTCAGACTTCTTGGCAGAAATGATCTTCGAGGATGCTACTGCGTCTGTCAGCATTTTCAGTTCTGGATACTCAAACAGGCGGTTTCCCATAAAATATTGGTTTTGGGTACTCTTAACCACCACATGACGAATGTTCTTACAGCATTTAGCTGTCAAAGAGCATTCGTCTTTTTTTATTTGCTAAATAGCGACATCACAGGGGGCGTAGTTCACAACTACGCCTTTTCTTGTATTCACCGACACATCGGGTGTCGGCAAAGGAAGTGCGCTTGGAATCTCGATGGTGCCCACGCAGTTGTAGTGAATGCGGAGCCGCTGCTCCCATACACCATTGACCTTTTCTGCATTGAACACTTCGATTTTTTCCACCAGTTCATTCAGCATCCGGGGTGTCAGCTTTTTTGCTCTGGTGTACTTGCGAACCAGACTGATGAACATATCCGTTGTCATGGTGCGGCTGCTCTGCTTTTCGATTTCGGAGCGGAGCTGTTTGATTTTCTCGGTCAGCTCCTTTTGCTCGTCCTCATATCTCCGGGACATTCTGGAAAAGCGTTCGTCAGAGATTTTGCCGGAAACATTGTCCTCATAGATGCGCTCAAAGAGGCCGTCCAGTTCTTCATCACGGGCAAGAAGTGTTTTCAACTCTTTTTCTTTCAGCTTGCGGTCGGTTTCATCCGCCTGCTGGGAGTGCCCGATAACAGCTTTCAGGAAGTTGTCCTCGTAGAGGCTGGCAAACTTGGTCAGCCGCCGAATTTCGCCCAGCACCACTTCTTCCAGAAAGTCTACCCGGATGTAGTGGGTGGATTGACAGGTACCACGGTTGCCTTTGTAGTTGGAGCAGTTGAAATACTTGATTTCCGGGTTGCCCTGATTGAAGTGGAAGTGCAGATTGCAGCCGCAGTCTGCGCAGACAAGCAGGCCGGAGAACATATTGTGTTCTCCGTTGCTGGTACGGCGTTTGCGCATCTTTCCGCGTTTCTGCTGTACCTGTTCAAATACGGCACGTTCAATAATGGGCTCGTGAACATCTTGGAACACCACCCAATTTTCCGGGTCGTTATGAATCCGCTTCTTGTTCTTGTAGGACTTGGAGTAGGTTTTGAAGTTCAGAACATCACCACAATACTCCTGCTGGTACAGAAGATGGGTAATCGTGGAGCCATTCCACTTGGTGGCGGGGCGCGTCTTGGTCTTTCCGGGACGGCCGATGCCTTTCTGAATCCAGTAGGCCTGCGGCGTCAGGATGCCTTCCTTTTCAAACTGGGTGGCAATCTGTTCCGTACCAAAGCCCTCCAACGTCATATCAAAAATGCGCCGGACAACTTGTGCAGCTTCTTCATCAATGACCCAATGCTTGGGATTGTTCGGGTCCTTGATATATCCATAGGGAGGAAGTCCCATCGGTTCGCCGGAGTTGCCTTTGATTTTATTACTGATACGGCGTTTCTTGCTGATGTCACGGGCATACCACTCATTGAACAGGTTTCGGATGGGTGCCAGTTCATTTTCTCCCTCGGCCGTGTCGATGTTGTCCGAAACGGCAACAAGTCGGATGTCATGGTCTGGGAAAAATTCTTCTGTCAGCCGCCCGACCTCGATATAGTTTCGGCCCAGACGGGAAAGGTCTTTGACGAACACAGCGGAGGCTTTCCCTTGTTCAAGTTGCTGCATCATTTCAACGAAACCGGGACGGTTCATGGTCACGCCGGAAATGCCATCATCCAGAAAGTGAACCAGATTGGTATAGCCTTTTTCCTTTGCAACTTTGGTGAGCAGTTTCTTTTGGTTGCCGATGCTGTAACTCTCGCCCTCCAAATTATCATCACGGGAAAGACGCTCATAGAGAAAAGCGGTTGCTTCACGGGATTTCTTGTTACTCGACTGTTTCATACTCGCTCCTTTCTTGGGACAGTCGAATAGCAAATTCACTTGTACACCTATATTATAACACAATCCGCTTTCTCTGTCCGCTGCCTCCCGAAAGGTCATTATAATTTTTCGCTTTCGGATTTCATCAGCCGGAGAAGAACTTCTCCTAAGGTCTGGGAACTTTCTTCTTTGAACACCGGCTCAACGATAAAGGAGCGATTGCCAATACGATAAGTTGAATCCAGAGTAAGCATCTCTGGATTTTTTGTTTTTTCAGGGTTTGTCTTTTTCGCTTGCATCGTAAAATCCCCTTTCTTAAAAATCAAAAAATGAGCCAACGGATGGCTGCTGGCAGCAGCCCACGGGAATCTCACCCCTGCATTCCTCATGCAGCCCTACTCATTGCCTGCGACGCTCTGAACGCTCGGACTTTGACGGTAAGGGAGTATCAGCCTGTCGGTATGTCATGGCCCGCAAGCAGCTGCGCTTGCATTACGGCGTGGTGATGATCGCTCCACTTTTCAGAGAAAAGCATCGTGGCGCACCCGCCGTCTGGCTCGATACAGACAGCAACGTATCCGTTTGCCCTATGATGCACCGCCATTATCCTGCGGGCTTTCTTTGTCAAAGAACTAGAAAAGGCATCGTATGGAAAGGGGAACAGCACACGATGCCTACGTTGAATCAGGTCAAGTCAAAATCAAGGATAGCAATTATCAGTTTTGCTTCCAGACGATTGCGCAGTTCTTCATCAACTTGCAGACGAGGATAGCCGTCAGAGCCATAGCTCGTCCGAGTTGACAGTGCAGCAATGTAGCTAGAATAATGCCGGACTACCCGGCTCACTGCTTCGGCGTCTCCTGCAACAGCGGCAGCGATTATCGGGTAAGGAAGCAGCGATGCCCGTGTGTGCGCAGATTTAGTCATCCGCTTCACCTCCCATCAGCTTTTTCAGCAGCCGATAGGCTTTATACCTGCGAGTATTGACCGTTCTTCTGGCCATGCCCATGCACTTTGCTATCTGTTCGTCTGTCATCCATAGAAACCAGTGCATCATAAAAATTTCCCGGTCTTTTGGTGACAGCCGTAGAAGTGCTGTGGCCAATCGGTCGTTCTCGATTAGCACAACAGCATTTCCCACGGGAAAAGCCGTATACTCCCATGAGTAACGATCGTAAACTGCAAGCTGGGCCACATCTGCCTCGGACAGTTCTTCCAAAGATGCAAAACGTTTTTGATGACGGCTGATTTGCCGATAGCCGTTACATGCCTCGCATTTCAACACCTTTTTGCAGTAGCTGTCAAAGGCGTGCTGCTTGTGTTCGTAGTAGCGGTTTGGTTTCAAGTTTTCACCTCCCCTCGTGCTGGGAGGCAGCTCTTTTCTTCCCCTTTCGCTCACTACTCGTTCACCAACGGGTTCATTTGGCTGATTTTTAAGATTGATATGAAAATTTTTCCTGCCGTTCATAGAATTGTTCCTTTCGTTCTGTTCGGGTTTATAGGCCGGAGCAAAACGAGGCGGAGAACGGCATCCGATACCCAATCGTAGGTTGTCAAAATGCGGGGCTTTATCGGATGTGAATTGAAGTATATAAAAAGCGAGCCACAACTCACTTCTATGAGTATGGCTCGCCCCTACGTTATTTGAATATTTTTTTAATTGGTGTTAGGGCTTTTCGAGTGGGCGGTAAGCCCCATTTTATTTTGCGCTCCTTTATTTTGATACTCTTATCCATATAGCTCTTTGCTTCAAATTATGAGCTATAACTCACACAATGTGAGTTGTATGGTTATTTATATGAGCGATAGCACACTCTACAATGAGGTAGAGGTGATGTATAATGAACAATCCTCTTGACTTGTTTGCATGGAAAGTGCGGTCAGAACGTAAGCGGCAGCATTTGACACAGAGAAAATTGGCTGAACGGCTCAATATGAACGCCCGTACAATCATAGATTTGGAAACCTGCCAGAGTAACCCCAAATTTGAAACGGTGGCTCTTGTCGCCAAAGAGTTAAATATCAGCGTGGATGCTGCCATTTTTCCAGACATGGTAAATCAGACGGTTTCAAAAACAGTTGTAGACTTCTTTGCCGGGAAAAGTGAGGCGGAAATTGAAAAATATATTGCGCTTTGCAAACAGGCGGAAGCATTTCAAAAAGGCGAATAACGCGGCCGGGTTCGATGTGCCCGGCCGCGTTACTGTTTTACCCGTTTGCTATGCGGGCGGATCATTCCTTTTTGGTTTTATAGGCATCGCGCAGACGCTCGAAGGACTCCTGGCTGATGACATGCTCCATCCGGCAGGGCGTCCTTTTCCGCTGTTACCGGGTCTACGCCGGCCTCGATCAGCCGGTCGGTAAAGAAGCGGTGCTTTTCGAAGATCTGCTCCGCCACTTTCCGGCCCGCATCGGTCAGATGCAGGAAATAGTCGCTGTCCATTGTCAGGAAGCCCCCTTCACGCAGGGTCGTCATCGCATGGTACACGCTGGGCTTTGAACCCTCCACGTACCGAGCAACATCCACGAAACGCACCATTCCTTGTTTCTTTTGGAGAACCAGTATAGCTTCTAAATAGTCCTCCCCGGCTGCATGAAGTTTCATAGGGACACCCATTACTGAATCCGCCAGCCTTCGGCTTGTTCGCGGATCTGGATGAAATTTTTATAAGTCCCTTCCTGTTGCAGCAGTTCCTTATGCGTACCCCTCTGAGCCACAGTTCCACCATCAATCACAAGGATTTGGTCGGCGTTCTCAATCGTGGCCAGACGATGGGCAATCGTAATAATAGTTTTACCGTGTGTTAGAGCAGAAATCGCTTCTTGGATCAAATGCTCATTTTCTGGATCAATACTTGCGGTTGCCTCATCCAAGATAACAATGGGAGCATCCTTGAGCATCGCCCTGGCGATAGAAATTCTTTGCTTTTCACCGCCGGAAAGCGAAGAACCCCCTTCACCAATCACTGTGTCATAACCGTCCGGCAAAGCCATTATGAAGTCGTGACAGCGGGCTGCTTTTGCGGCGGCGATAATCTGTTCATCCGTAGCGTCCGGGCTGCCGAATTTAATGTTATTCTTAATGGTATCCCGGAACAGGTAGACATTCTGAAAAACCATACTGATATTTTTGAGCAGACTATCACATGTAAATCGGCGAATATCCGTTCCACCAATGGTAATCGTTCCGCTGTTCACATCATAAAAACGTGCAATCAAATTGCACAGCGTAGATTTTCCGCTGCCAGATGGCCCCACGATGGCCGTTGTGCTATTTTGCGGAATTTTGAAGTTCAGGTCATGCAGAACAATCCGGCTGTCATATCCGAAAGAAACATCCCTAAACTCAATATCATAAGTTGCCGGTTTTATATCGGTGCCATCCTGGTCGATATAGTTTACATTCTCTAATGCTTCCAACTTGTTCATGGCAGAATCAATAACCCCAAGAGTGTGCGCAGCGTCATTGATATTTTCCACGCTGCCAAAAAGAACAAAGGAGAAAAGAACAAACATCAGAAAAACAGATATACTCATTTGCCCTTGCAATGCTTGCCACGCGCATACCAAGACGATCCCCATAGATGCCAGCTTCAACACAAACAGGTGTAGGCAGTTATATGGTGTATAGCCCTTTTCTACCTTGATGTGAATATCTTTCAATTCCTTACTGGCATTACGAAAATTCTCAATAGAAGCACCTTCCTGTCCAAAGGACTTCACAATGGAAAGCCCCCGGATGTATTCAATCGCTGCGCCGGACATATCTTCCATTGCTTTATGGGTTGTTGCAGCGGTTTTTTCACTGTGTCTGCTAATCCCCTGCAAAGCCAGCGCCGAAAGAGCAACGCCGACAATGGAAATAACCGCCGCAACAGGGCTGAAGAAGATCAGGCATAAAACGATGGCAATAAATTTTGCATAACCGTTGATGATGACATCCACCATTTTCATGCCCTGTAATTCCAAAGTAGATAATTCCGTGGTAACTCCGGCCAGAATGTCACCGACACTGTTCTGTGAAAAGTACCCAAGGGGAACCCGTTTCAGAACGTCCCCCAAGTGGATGCGTTGTCCTGCGGCAACTTCATAGCCGATACTTTCCTGCAAAATTGCCCGTAGATAAGAAAACAGGAAATTCAACGCAATAGAGCCAACAATAATCCACAGCATTTTCCAGATCAAAGAAGCGTCAATTGTGGTATGCGCCCAATATGCCTGAATAGATTTATCCAGCGCATAAGCAGCAGCCATTGTCGGGATGGCTGTAGATAAACTACTGAAAAAAGAGAATACAGAGCCAAGATAAAGACGACCTCTGTACTTGCCAGCCCATCGAATAATGCGTTTCATTGACTTAAACATTACCAGCCACCTCCTTTTTCTCGCCCACAGACCAGTTCTTTGCGCCAATATGCGCCTGCCACATATCTGCATAAAGCGGGCAGCGTTCCAAGAGTTCCCCCTGCTTTCCGCAGTCAACAATCTGCCCTTTTTTCAGAACAACAATCTGATCTGCGTTTTGAATGGTAGACAGACGATGTGCAATCACCAGCAGGGTCTTTCCTTTGGAAAGGGCCATGATGGATTTCTGGATTTTATCTTCATTCTGCGGGTCAGTGAAGGCAGTTGCCTCATCCAAAATCACAATAGGCGCATTTTTCAAGATTGCTCTCGCAATAGCAATTCGTTGCTTTTCTCCGCCAGATAGCCGCTTGCCGGCATCACCGGCAGGGGTATCATATCCTTTTTCCAGCCGAGCAATGAAATCATCGCAGCAAGCCGCTTTTGCGGCGGCATATACTTCCTCATCCGTAGCATTTGGATTACCCAGGCGGATGTTCTCTTTGAGCGAGCAGTTGAACAGGAAATTGTCCTGTGTCACGAAGCTGACCAATTCAGAAAGCTGGTGAATTGAAAGCTCTTTTATATTTTTGCCGCCAATGGAGATGCTGCCACCAGTTACATCCCAAAACCGTGCAATCAGGCGAGCCACCGTTGATTTTCCTCCTCCAGACGGTCCGACCAGTGCAGTGAAACTCCCCTGTGGCATATTTAAGCTGATACCATGCAACACTTCATTTTGTGTTGTACCGTCATAAGAAAAGGACACATCCTGCAAGACAATATCGGTATGATTGATTGGAACAAATTCCCCGGAATCCGGCAAATTTGGAAGATTCAAAAGCTTATTTGCTGCTTCAACCGCATACTCCATAGATTTTGCTTCGTTGATAAAGGTCGTAGCTTTCATCAGTGGCCCCACAATACTAAGTGAGAGGATAATTCCCATTGCAAGTTCAGCGGGAGTAATACTTCCACCACGCACCAGCAGCAAACCAACAGGGAGTACCCCAAGCAAGGTAGTCGGCATAATCGCCATCATTAAATTCATGGTTTTCCATGTGCTTTTGAACCAGTTGAGAGTAAAATCCTTAAAGGACTTCACAGCGCCTACAAACTTTTCGTAGGAACTGGTACTTTGGTTGAACGCCTTAACAACCTCAATGCCCTCTACATACTCGATAATAATGTTGTTGACATGGTTATTTGCCTCCATGTAGGCTGCATACTGGCTGTTATAATTTTTCATAAGGAAGAACATCGGAATCATAGCCAACGCAGGAGCAATCAAAATCGAAAGTCCCATACGCCAGTCTATTGCTAGCATCCAGACGAAAATAGCCAGCGGCAGGAGCAGATTAGAAGTCAGTTCTGGAATTACATGCGCCAAGGGCGGCTCTAAGTCCTCCACCTTATCCATGATGATGTTTTTCAGATAACCGATTCTCCGTCTCATTACCTCGCCAAGCGGGGCTTTCATTAGACGATTTGCAATTTTTAGACGAATACCTTCCAGTATCGTATACGCGGATATGTGCGCCAAAATTGTGGAGATACCAAAACAAAGCACACGGATCAGGTACCCGCCTACGCCAACCAAGCACCATAACAGAATATCGTTTCCTGTGGCAGTACGGTTGATAAACAGAAGCAGAATTTTATAAACTGCCCAAAACGGAATAAATCCACCAGCGACACTAAAAATAGCGCATAAAACCGAGAGGATCATCTTTCCCTTGCAGGGTTCTGCAAAGGAAAGTAGAGTTTTGACCCAACTCTTTTTTTGTTGTTTCATAGTAATTCACCTCTTTCGTTCTATTCGGTCAGTAAAGAAAAAAGGATGGCTAAGTCCTACTAACCATCCTTAATTTATCATGATTCAGTTTTTTCTTCCGCTCCACGCGGCCTTTTCTGTGCCAATCAGATAATTGATTTCCGATATTCCAATGGCGTTTTTCCCATCGTCTGATGAAAAGCAGCGGTAAATTTGCTGGGACTGTCATATCCTACAAGACCAGCAACATCAGCCACCTTCAACGACTTATCTGATTTCAGCAAAGCCGCTGCATAGTTCATTCGGTAGTTCCTCATGTATGTAAAAATCGGACTGCCATAAACAGACTTAAAGCAATTTTTCATCGGTGTCAATGCAATATCAAACTTTGCGGAGAGTTCTTCCAGCGTGTAGTTCTTTGTCAAATCTTGTGTTAAAAGTGATTGAATTGCCTTAATTTTTTCGACCTGACCCTTGTAGAAATATGGACGTTCCTCTGTATGTCCCGACAGCTCTAACGCATCCAGATATAGAAGCAGTTCCAGCACTTTGATCTTGAAATAGTCCTTTTTGATTTTGACCGGTACATTGTAAAGTTCGGAAAAAATATGCTCAATGGCCGGTTCTCCTGGAATGACATAAGGTGTACGGTCACTGCAATATTTATTTTGTAATTCGTAAAGGTCAACAGAAAAGCCCTTCATATAGGCTGGAATTTCTTTTGCCGCGGTTTCCACCTGAAAGCCAATGGAAATACCGTGGTAGTGGCAAAGGGGAAACTCCACCTTGCCCGAATGATGGATGCGGCGATCCACCCGAAGATCGCCAGCCTCTAAATAGCTAAAGGCATTCTGGCCGACTTCCTGCTCAATGCGCCCTTCCCGGCAGTGGTCGATGCAAAGCAGGTCCATATCTGTCTGGAAACCCGAAACGCACTCCTTCATGTGGAAATCATTATACATAAGAAACACACCGGGAAAGACATGATAGAGCGTCATCATGCCTTCACCGGAGTTATCGCTTAAACGCATTACCTTGCAATCATCTGACTCGATCAAGTTTTGAACATTGGGACCGTAATACATTTCTTGGAGCAGTTCCGGCATAGACGCTACCTCCTTTCTTTGGAGCATCCCTCCATATCAAATATTTTATCACAAGTCCGGCCCAAAAACTCAAAATCATGGGAAACAATGATGATAATTTTATTCTCATCATTCAACTTGCGGATCATATTGCTCACTTCCAGCATACGGTGATAGTCCAGGCCACTAGTCGGCTCATCAAAGACAAGTACATCCTTGTTGGAGAGAATAGCGGTTGCCACCGCAAGGCGCTGTTTCTGACCTCCTGACAGGGCCATCGGATGGCGGTCTTTGAAATCCAGCAAATCAAAAGACCTGAGAATTTCTTCAATCCGCTCCGGCGGACAATCCGGCTGCGCCAGTTCACATTCGTTCCATACGCTGTCTGAAAAAAGCTGATGGTTCACATCCTGCATCACACAAAAACTGGCCTCATTACGCTGTTTTGCTTTCAGTGTTTGCCCGTCCAGCCGGACGGTTCCATTCACTTCTTTCAAAAGCCCGCACAGGCAGCGTGTCATCGTCGTTTTTCCTGCGCCGTTATGACCGACAATTCCCAACACTTCGCCTCGTTTTGCAGAAAAGCCAAGACCGCTGAATACCGGCTGCTTATCAAAGGCACAGGAAAGGTTTTCTACGGATAAGCCTTCCTGCGCTCCTGACGGATCGGCAGGAGGCAGCTCCAGCACAGGATGGACAAGACTTCTAAGCCCCATCCTGATACGCTGCTCATCCGAAAGATTGCGAAACTCATTCCCGGAAAATATCTGAACGATTTTCCCCTTTTGAATGAAGATTGCCCGGTCAATCAGATCCATCAGGAAATATAGGCGGTGTTCGGCAATAACAACCGTCCGTCCTTCTTTTTTGATCTGGATAATCTGCTGGCGTAAGGTGTCAATCGCGTCAGCATCCAGATTTGCCGTCGGCTCGTCCAATACAAAAATGGACGGGTTCATGGCATATACAGAGGCAAACGCAAGACTTTGTTTTTCTCCGCCAGACATGGAAAAAATATTTCTTCCCAAAAGCGATTGAATTTTCAGGGCGGAAACAGTGGCCTCATAGCGCTCTTTGATTTTCTTTGGTTCGACACCCGCATTTTCCAGACCGAAAGTGATCTCGCTGTCCGAGTCAATATTGAAAAACTGAGATTTCGGATTTTGGAACACAGATCCAACCTGCTCTGCCAGACGGTACATTTCTGTTTTCGGCACTTCCATACCGTTCACAATCGTTGTGCCAGATAAAGTGCCGCCCTCGACAAAATGAGGGATTAAGCCGTTGATTAGTTTTGTCACTGTTGTTTTGCCACAGCCCGACTCCCCTATAAGGACAACACATTCTCCCTGTTGGATATTTAGGTCAATATGGGAAAGCGTTCCCTGCTCTTTCTCATATTCAAACGATACATCCTGAATTTGGATCACATGGAACACCTCCTTAACCTACCGTAATTGAAATCACACAAAAAATCAAACCTGCTGCCAGACACAAAAAGTCCTGCACACCGAGCTTCATTTCAATCATGCTTGTCTTTGGTGCAGGGTTTTCAATCCCCCGCGTAACAGCGGCGGCGGATAATTCTTCCGCTGTTGTTGTGGCAGAGATCATTGTAGGCACCAGTAAGCATTCAATTTTTTGTACTCCATGAATATTACGGAGCTTCATGGCATCCCGGATATAGCCGGTTTCTTCTTTTAAAGCCGGAAAATATCGGACAGTTACAGACAAAGGAATAATCAATCCCTGCGGGATATGCCATTTCCGAAGTGCAACCATCAATTCCCGGACGGGCGTTTTCTGTAATACCATTGTACCGACAATCAAACAAGGGAAAATCTTTCTTGCATAAGATACAATGATTGTGAAGCTGCTGGCTAAAATTTTCGGTCCGTTTGGAAATACATAGTATTGTAGCGCCAGACAAATTCCAAATGCGATTGCCAGTTTGCCTGCGGATTTTTGGCATCCGCAGGCAACGATCAGCAGGAGCAGAAAAATAACCCATGTAATTTCAACCCATACGGAGTGCTGGGTAAAGGCCACAATATTTGCCAGCACCAACAAAAGCAATTCCGTCCGTGGATCGAACCTTAATGTATGTTTTTTGCCCTCCCCATTCATCACACAATTCCTGCCTTTACAAAGTGCTTTTTGAACAGACCTCTGGCAATAAATGCGCCGATGATACCACCGATGATTGGAGCAACAAACAGAACGATTAGCATTGCATTGGATGACAGAGCTTCAACTGCCGCAACATAATCAGCGGGCATTCCCTGTTCTGTAATCTGTGCCAAGAAATCGGCCTTAAACAACCAGATGGGAAGGGGAGAACCAACCATCCCCAGAGAAAAAATCACATAGGCAATCGAATTTCCCTTGAAGCTGTTATACTTAGTCACCATTCGGACAACTTCAGCCAAAATGCAAGTAGAAGCCATCGAGATCAGGATCACCAGGGTAAATTGTCCTGTGGCAAAATAGATAAGAGCCGTGATAAGCCCCATCAGGAAAACTGCACCCGGTTTTTGAACCTTTGCGACCATCAGCATAAAGGGAATGCCTGCAAACACAGCGATAAAGCCAGGCATCAGCATCCAAAGAACAGGGTGAATACCTCCCAGAAGCATAAAGGCAAAGTTGATGACAAAGTAGATTGCGGAAAAGATACCGATGGTAATAAGGTCTTTTCCTTTCAGTTTTTTGTCCGTACTCACTTCAGACATTGAAAATTCCTCCTTTTAGTTAGGACGTGCTAACTCGTAGACTTTTTGAAAGCGCCCTTCGGCGTTTTCAGTAATTATTATAGCAGACTTGAAAAGTCTTTTCCGCTCCAATCGGCCTTTTTTGTTCCAACCAGACGCCTTCTTTTTATTTGAATTTTGCTTGAGTGAATTTCTTTATTTTTATGAAATTTGTGTTTTTATTTTATTCTGCCTAAGCCATTTCTCTTGTTAAGGATTGTAGTATTAGTAGAGGGAGAATACGAGGAAAGAGTTACGGTAGCAAGCATAGGGAGTGTAGCCACTCCCGGCAGAAATGCTTGCTGGGGAGTACCCCAGACCCCCAAGAAACGAGGCGAAACTATGACGAACCGAACCCGAAAAATTGTTCTGCGTGTTCCCGTGACGCCGGAGGAACGGGAACTTATCCGGCAGAAGATGGCTCTGCTGCATACCCGGAACTTTTCTGCATACGCCCGGAAGATGCTGATAGACGGTTATGTTGTCCACATCGACACCACCGACATCCGGGCGCAAACCGCCGAACTGCAAAAGATTGGTGTCAACGTCAATCAGATCGCGCGGCGGCTGAACAGGATGGGGCCGCTGTACACACAAGACGTTGCGGACATCAAGGGAGCATTGGCGCAGATATGGCAGTTACAAAGATACATCCTATCAAGTCAACGCTGAAAAAGGCATTGGACTACATCGAGAATCCGGCCAAGACGGACGAAAAAATGCTGGTGTCCTCCTTTGCCTGCTCCTACGAAACCGCCGACATCGAATTTGAACTGCTGCTGTCACAGGCCATGCAGAAAGGCAACAATCTGGCCCACCACTTGATACAGTCTTTTGCGCCGGGCGAAACCACGCCGGAGCAGGCCCACGAGATTGGTCGACAGCTTGCAGATGAAGTCCTGCAAGGAAAATATCCCTATGTACTGACCACGCACATTGACAAGGGGCACGTCCACAACCACATCATTTTCTGTGCTGTGGACATGGTGAACCAGCGGAAGTATGTTTCCAACCGGCGGAGCTATGCTTACATCCGGCGCACCAGTGACCGACTTTGCAAGGAACACGGCCTGTCCGTGGTAATGCCCGGTCAAGACCGAGGCAAGAGCTACGCCGAGTGGGACGCGCACCGAAAAGGCACGAGCTGGAAGGCGAAGCTGAAAGCTGCCATAGATACCACCATCCCGCAGGCCAAGGATTTTGACGATTTTCTGCGGCTCCTGCAGGAGCAAAGCTATGAGGTCAAGAGGGGCAAGTATGTGTCGTTCCGTGCGCCCGGACAGGAATGGTTCACCCGCTGCAAAACGCTGGGTGAAACCTATACCGAGGAAGCTATCACCGAGCGCATCAAAGGGCGGTTCGTGGAGCGGAAGCCCAAAGAAAACCGCAAAATTTCGCTGCGGATTGATTTGGAGAATAGTATCAAGGCCCAGCAGTCCGCAGGGTACGAGAAGTGGGCAAAGCTCCACAACTTGAAACAGGCTGCCCGGACGCTGAACTTCCTGACTGAGCATGAAATCGAAAGCTACCCGGATTTGGAAAGCCGGGTGGCCGAGATCACCGCCGCCAGCGCCGAAGCTGCCGCTGCGCTGAAAGTGGCCGAACGCCGGCTTGCAGAAATGGCCGTGCTGATAAAGGATGTTACTACCTGTAAGGAACTATGCCCGTTGGTGCAGGAGTATCAGCGGGCCGCTGACAAAAATCAGTTCCGGCGTAAGCATGAAGGCACCCTGATTCTCTATGAAGCGGCGGCCAAGGCCCTGAAAGAGCAGGGTTTTCAAAAGCTACCCGACATCTGCGCCCTCAAAGCTGAGTATAAGCAACTGACCGAGCAGAAAGACCAGCTACAACGACAGTACACCGAAGCTAAACGCCAGATGCAGGAGTATGACATCATCAAGCAGAACGTGGACGGTGTTCTATTCCAGAATCACAGGCGGGAGAGGGATAAGACCCTGTGAGCATCACTTGACAACGACACATTACTTTTAACTAAAATAATGTGCGATTGTCAATCCACTGTTGACGAACACACATTATTTCTATATAATATAATGTGTGAATGTCAAGTGAGGTGATAGCATGAACAACATGGGCAAAGTAGAAAAAATAGTGCAGTCTGCCCCCAATGGCATCATTACGGCCGCACAGCTGGCGAAAGCCGGTCTGCATCGGGGCTATCTGCATAATTTTGTCGAGAGCGGGGAACTGTACCGTTTCGGGCGCGGCCTTTATGTACAGAGCAGTGCATGGGAAGATGATTTTTACCTGTTGCAGCGGAAGTATAGCCGCGGCATCTATTCGCATGATACCGCCCTTTATCTGCTGGGCTATTCTGACCGCACCCCGGCAAGATACACGATGACCTTTCCCAAGGGCTACAATGCACTGTCCTTGAAGCAGGAGGAGTTGATCGTCAAGCGTGTTATTCCAGAAAATTATGACTTCGGCATTATTGAAATCCAATCGCCATCCGGCAATCCCATTCGTGTTTACGATTTGGAACGGACGCTGTGCGACATCCTGCGCGGCAGTGGGAGCGATATACAAATTGTTGGTGCAGCCATGAAGCGTTACGCCGCATCCAAAGACAAAGACATTCACAAATTGATGCAGTACGCAGAACGACTTCGTGTGAAGCCAAAGGTTCTGCGCTACATGGAGATTTTATTATGATTACAAAAAATCCGATGCAGTTAAAAGCCTATATTAAAGAGAAAGCAGCCGAGAAGCATATTTCCGCGCAACTTGTGATGCAGAACTATATGCTGGAAAGACTGCTGGAACGCATTTCACTTTCACCGTATAAGCATAACTTTATCATCAAAGGCGGCTTTCTGGTTTCGGCTATCGTTGGTCTGGACACACGGGCCACTATGGATTTGGATACGACTATCAAGGGCTTTACACTGACCCATGAAGCTATCCTTTCCATTTTCAAAGATGTGTGTGCAGTCCAGATTGACGATGATGTGCAGTTTGAAGTGGTGGGCGTTGCGGATATTCGGGAAACAGACGATTATCCCGGAATCCGGGTATCGCTGAAAGCCAACTACCCGCCGATCAGCGTCCCGTTGACGGTGGATGTCACCACCGGCGATATGATAACGCCCCGCGAAATTGAGTACACCTTTTCAATGCTGTTCGATGACCGCACGATCAGTGTTCTGGCTTACAATCTTGAAACGGTTCTGGCCGAAAAGCTGGAAACCGTACTGTCCCGCAATATTGCAAATACCCGTCCGAGAGATTACTACGACATCTACATTCTGTACGCTCTGCGCGGGGCAGAGTGCGATAAGGCAACGCTGCGGCGGGCACTGGAACGGACAACGGGAAAACGCGGCAGTTCTAAAATCTTAACGCAGTACCCGGAGATTATGCAGGAAATCCGGGGGAGCGATATACTCCGTAAGCAATGGAACAAGTATAGCAGGGAATACGACTATGCAAAGGATATTTCTTTTGATGATACCTGCAATGCTATCTATTCGATTATGCAAAAAGTAATGATGTAATAAGTTGTTGACATGAAAAATCCCCACTTCTGGATAAACACCAGAGTGGGGATTCTGTATTATACGCTTAATTTGTTATATTTTTCAACACGCTTTCTTAGCATCGTTGCGAAAACTTTAGATTCACCCAAGTTCTTAAAAGATGGTTGAAGTTTTTTGTTTATAGTCCTTGCCAGTACCAAATACTTTGTTCGAGTAAGTTTATCTTCCTCAAAATAATCAAGGTAAACACTACCAAGTTTAGAAAGGCATTGATAATATTCTTTGTCGAAGATTTTCATAGCCTCAAAAGCGTCAACACCTTCTTCCAAATAGCGAATGGCTTCTAAATTTTTATTTATTTCAGCCAAATATTGTCCGAACAGCCATAGTAACGAAGCGTATGACTTCGTATTTTGTATATCTGAAAATTGCTCAACCGTTTTAATGACAAATATTGCATTTCTAAAACCATCAATAATTTCATCTGTATGACGTTCGGGTAAAACACCTGCGCGATCAATTACCTGCAAAATTCTTGATTTTTGAAATTTAATATAAGGATGAGCCGTTATCGCCTCTGCATTTTTGCTTTCTCTAATAACATCTTCGAGGATAGATTGAGCTTTAAATCTGCTGTCTTTCTTACACTCATAGTCAGCTTCGCCATATAGCCTATACAATCTTGCTGCAGCAATTCGATCGCTGCCCGAAACTATATGCCAGTCATTTAAAATTTTAGCTAGTTCATTTCGACTATTTATATCACGGTTTAGTTCATCAAGTTCTTGCTGAACTTGAGTTTCACGCTGGCGTATTTCCGTTGATACAGAGTCAAAAGTAGTGGCATCGGGCATAAAGCGATTTATAATATACTTTTCCGCAAAATTATTTAAACTATATTGGTCACCACTTTTTTCAAGAATTAGATAATTGCAGAGAGTATCTGCAACAGCCTCAACACGTGGATAGGGTTCATTAGACAACAGACAGATTGTGTTCAGGTCTATGCCATCATTTTGGCTAACTGCAAATATTTTTAAGATTCGATAAAACAATTCACAGTCGTTAGAAAAAACTTTCTCAATTTCCTCGAAGGTATCTTTGAACATAAATTCACTAATAACTTCATAAGCGTTACCCGGAAAACGTTTCAACCCATTTCGGATGTTCTTCCAAGCATTTATACTTGAAAATTCAGTTTGAAGGCCACTTATACTTGACAAATTTTGACTAAGTCTGCGTAGACAAAGAACCAAAACGAGTGTGTTTCCTTTAGCTAATGTTAGAAGTTCTTCAATTTCACAAGCGTCTAAATTTAGGTCTAAACAGTTTTCCGATATATATTCCTTTACAAAGGTTATTCCACTCTCTTTTTCAAATCCAGAGAGTTTAAAATTCACCTCATAGTCTTCACTATTACGGGAGGTAAGAAGAAATTGCATTTCGGCTGGTGTTTGAGCATCAATAAAATGTTTGATGTTTATTCGCTCATCTTCTGATATTGCTTCGAGGTTATCAACAATAATGATTCCCTCGTCATGGAAATTCTTGAAATCGGAAATTTGAAGATTGTTTAGAATGAGATTCCTTAAGTCATCTAAGTTTTCAAAGCGTTTGTGTATAGGGCTTTCGATTATCCTGCCGTTTGCCGATGCAATCTCCAATTTTTGTTTTTTAGCTGAAAAGAACAGAATATAAGAAGGAAGATAATCATTTAATGTGTTTTCATCCCAAATATCCTGAACGATTCGCTTTACAACTTCTAGTACCAGCGCGGTTTTTCCTACACCACCATACCCGTACACACAACAAGAGTGTTGCTTACGCAAATCTCCGGGATTTCCGCAGATAAATTTTTTGAGACGTTCAATTTCATTTTCACGACAGACGATACGAGATTCAGTATACGGCATACTGGAAAAGTTATGGCATTTTACAGGAATTTCAATTTTCCTGTTTTGTAAGACACTTATTTCAACAAGAAGTTGTTCCTTGGTCTTTCGAGAAAAGTAACCGTTGTCCAAGAAATTGATAATATCTTTCGTAAAAGCCAAAACGGGAATCAAATCAGTGTCTTCGAGTGTTTTGCAATCCGGGTGATCAAGTTTGTTCCGGGCATATCTATATTTTTCAGCCAAAACACAATAGTCATGATACTCACCAAATAAAAGATAAAGGTCAGCAAAAAGGTTTTGAAATGCAAACGTGACAATATTTAGATGTCCCACCATTGGCACATCATTATCAGAAGTAATGACATCTACATGGCGATTTTGATTAGCTGTAACAAAGCGAGCATATAATTTTGCACAATTCTTTTCTGTGCAGCTGTTGGGAAGTTTATCTCGCAAAAAAATTGGGTCTGCTGATGATAGTGTGGCCTTACGGTTGTTTAATTCCGTTGAAAAATCTATATATGCAGGGTAATGAGATATTACAACATCAGCAATATACGATCTAAACGGAACTTCAAACCCCATTAAGAGAGTACGAAATAAATCATGCTGTTTTAACGAAAGATACACATGATCACACCCTTTCTTTGTTTAGTTTACCATAATTGTGTATAAAATAAAAGGGTGAATATAAGAAGCCGGACACAGCAGCCACAAGGCTACCGTGTCCGGCTGTTTCTGTGTTGACAACGGCACATTACTTTGATTAAAAATAATGTGTGGCTGTCAAGCTGGCGGTATTATTCACCCGTGAAATCAAACCTCTGTCCGTCAAAGTCAGCATCGGTCATGTGCTCCAACTTTGCAATAACACCGTTTGCCAGCCGCCGCATTTCCGTGTCCATATCCGGCAGGGCGGCCAGCATCCGCGCCATCGTCCGGCGGCGGTCAGAAGCGTGGTACATACAAATCAAATTTTCTTCTTCTACGCTGAAATTCATGCGTCAGACCTCCATTTCGTGTTGCTTGCTGCGGGCCGCTGCCTTTTTCGGGCTGGCGGCCTGTTTTGTTTCGGAAAGCTGCTTGCGGACGGAAGTGCGGGGCTTGCAGATGCCCTTGTCCCGGTTCTCGTTTTTGTCAACCAGCGCGTAGATACCGAAGCGGTCCTTCACGCCGGACAGGTGCAGGGATTTGTACGGCAGCATGGCAATCAGCCGATCCGTGTCCCGGCTGGATGCCAGCTTGGTGAAATAGGGCGATACCTCCACCATAAAATGATTCTTGTCCGGGCTGTTGGGAGCCGCCAACCGCTTTATATCGGTTGCGATACGCTGGGCCTCGGCCTCGATCAGCCCTGCGTGTAGTGCTGCAAGATGTTCTTTGAAATCACTGGGCCGTGCAGGTTCCCGGCTGCGTTGCTCCTGACGGATGGCCGCTTGCAGAAGTTCCGGGTCACGGGGCTGCATTTCATACCGCACGAACTCTCCGAAATATTTGTCCGGGCGACTGTCGAAATGCTCTTTCGGGTCAATCTCCCGCATCCCGCTTTCGTAGATCAGACGGTTGGCACCCACGGGCAGGGCGGCTTCCCGGATGTGCTGGAAATGCTGCTGATAGTCCAATTCATACAGATTGCCTTGCACGGTTCCGTTGGCTGCGCCGGTCAGCTCCACCGCATAGGCAAGAATCCTGTCGTGGGTCTGCTCGCCGCAGAATTTCCATGTGTTGTAGGTTTGGGTGTCTTTGAGCAGCACGTCCCGTTCCCGGAAGCAGAATGTTCCAGAAGGCCGGGACAGCCACAACAGCAGCTTATCTTCCGGCTGGTCGCTGCGGGTTGCTTTCCGCAGCATCTTGATGTCAAAGGCAAAATCGCTCTGATAGTATGCGGTGTTCTGGTGCATAATGGCTTCCAGCGCAGCGATCACATCCACATTTTCAAATTTTTGCACGGCTTATACCTCCAATTCCTTTGTCTTTTCCCGTGGCGGCGTTTGCTTGCTCTGCTCCTTTTTTGCGGCATCCAGCTGTGCCCGGATGGACGGTTTTTTCGTTTTTGCGGCGCGGGACTTCTTGGCTTTCGGTGCCTTTTCCTCGGCCTTGACTGCGGCGGCAAGGTCCGTCAGAGAAATTTGTTCTCCGGCCTTTGCTTTGGCTTCCAACTCACCTAAAGAGGGCGCATTGTTCAGCACACTGTCAATCATATTTTCGTTCTGTTCGGTGGAAAGTTCTGCGGTGCGCAGCGGATTTTCCCGTAAGAACTCCGGCACCTGCTGGAAGCCCACACTGTCGCAGTAATGGGCGGTGTCCTGCCCATTCTGGTGCAGCACCACCACATCCGAAACAGACAGTGAGTGTCCCTTGAAATCTGCCGGATAGTCAACATTGAATGTGCGGTAGATGTCCTCCAACGTGGTGCCAGCAGTCAGCGGCGCAGAGTAAACTTCTGCGTAGTTGGCCTTGTCCACAGTCCGGCCAGCGGCCTGCAGGCGGTCGTATGGCTCAAAACGGTAATCGTGAGTGGAATCCTCATTGCGCAGCTGGTAGATGGAAAAGCTGTCCTGCTGCGGTGCTTCAAATCCTGCTGCCGCGTATTTCTCTACGGTCATTCCGGCAGCGGCCGCTTCCTGCGCGATCTCGGCCTGCACCTGTGCCTTGTAGTCCTGCAAGCTCTGGTCAAAGTCAGCCAGCTTGGGCGGTTCCGGCAAGTTGTATTGGCCTTGGTTGAGCAGCGGGCGGCAGTCCTGCACATAGGCCACGACTGCATTGTAATAGGCCGTCTGTTCCGGCGAAATGTTCTGTTCCTCCCGCAAAGCAGTGGTGGCGGTCTGCTCCATAGCGGAAAGATTGCAATGCTGTTTGAGGTACGGGATAAACTCGGTCAGCACCATTTCCCGCTCTGCCTTGTCCTGTACCCATGCTTCCGGGCCCTTGTTGTGCAGAACAAAATTTTTCCAGTTCTCGTCTTTGGCGTAGTATTCGTGGTAGCTCCGGATGTGCTGAATCAGGGAGCCGTCCCCGTCACCAAAATCCTGCCGCCCCTCGTAGTTGTCGGGCTGGCCGTTCAGGGTAAAGTCAATGCGGAACGCGGTCTTGTCGTACCAGCCGCCCTCGTAACCATCCTTTTCCCGTTCCGTGTGCTGGGCGGTGTCCAGTTCTTCAAAGACGCGGTTTGCCACGGACAGCGGCATGGTTTCGCCGTCCTGCAGCTTGTCGCTTTCACTCCACAAAATCGTAACCGTGGGCTCTGTGGCGGGGTCTGGAATTTTAACGGGTGCAGGAATTTCATTGGCCTTTTCCATCGCCTCTTGGAACGCCGCCAGCTTGTCGCCCAACAGGACTTCCGACACTGCGGCTGTCTGCCCCAGCAGATTAAGTGCTTCCTGCCCGGCATCTGGCAGGGTCAGACCGGGCGCGTCCAGCTGACCTCCGTCCAGAGCCTTTTTGTCCGGGCCATACAGGGTGTAGTCATAGCCAGAATCACAGGTCTGGATGAACAGGGTACTGCCGTTGTCCAGCGCAAATGCGGCTTCCTGTGCGGCGGAAAGGTCTGCTTCCCGCTGCTGGCGCAGTTCTGCCAGATGTTCGTCCAGCGCAGAGATCAGCTCATGGGCCGCACTACGAATAATTTCCAGAGAGGCTTTCAGCTCGGCCAGTTCCCGGCCCGAACTCCACCCAGCTACATATCCAAACGAATACTCGGACGTGTCCAGCCCATAGTGCTGGCAGACGGCATAGGCCACGCTTTCGGCCTGCACCTCGCGGGTGCGGCTGTCCGGGCGGTTGCTCTGTTCCGGGGTGTTCGGGTCGATGGCGTGCAGCTTTGCATGGGCAATTTCGTGGATGGCTGTCTTGATGGTTTGCAGCTGGCTCATGCCCTCTTGGATGGCAATGCGGTTGTCGAGCAGATGAAAGTAGCCGTGCGCCCCGCCCTCGATGTCCTCAAACCCGATGGGCACCGGAGAAGCCTGCTCCAACGCCTTGAAAAAATCTTGATAGTCCTGCACGCTGCCGGACAGTTCATCCACGGCAATGGACGGCAGCGGTTCGCCCTCGGTCTGGCTGACATCGAACACGGACACTACCTTGAAAGCCGGAATCTGTACCGTTTTTTCTTCCGTCAGCGGCTTGCCGTCCTTGTCCAGAATCGGCTTGCCCTGTTCGTCCAGCTTTTCCATCTTCTGCTTCACCTTATACGGCGCAGGGGCAAGGATTTTGATACCTTTTTCGCCCTTTTTCACAGTGCGGTGGAATGTGTCTTTCCACTTGTTGAAGCCCGCCACCAGCTGCCCGCCCTGCATGGCGATCAGCAAGGTGTTGTTGAAGCTGTAATTGTGGAATTTCGCCATCGTGGTGAGATAGGATTTGTAACGGTCGCTGTCGAACAACTGCTGAATCCCTGTTTCCAGCCGGTCCGTAATTTCTTTCATGCGCTCTACGCTATCTTTGCCGTTCAGGATAATGGGAATAACTTTCTGCTGTTCTGTTGTGGACTGCACCGGCGGTGGGATGTTGGCCGCATCCCGCAGGATTTCCGATGCAGGAAAAGACAGCACCCGGTATTCCTCTGGCACAGGCTGGCCCTCGTGGACTTTCTGCCACACATCCCCGCTTTTGACAAGGTAGCCATACTCGGTAAACACGCCCTGCTCCTGCTGGGCCACATACCGGCCGAACTGCGCCGTGTCGATGCCGCCTTTCCATTCTTCTGGCATATCCACCATGCCGGAACGGTTCAGATAGTAGTCACCCAGCTGGGCAGGCCCGCGCACATCCGGCAGATACACATAATAGTCCACGTTTTCGGGAAAGTCGGTGATTCTCCCGATGCTGGAAAGCTCACTCTGCGGGGCTTGCAGGGCGGCGTTCAGCTCTGCGCGTTCCCCCGCAGAAAGCGTTTCCAGCTGTGCGGCCAGAAAGTTTAGCGCGTCCACATTGGATGCCAGTACCATGTTGTAGGGAATCGCAAAACGCTTTTCTTCCTCGGCAAAGTAGCCGGAAATGAAAAGGCCCTGCGGATTATCGGACGAAATGCCGATTTGCCGCAGGGCCGCTTGTACCTGTTCGGTTGTAGTGGGCAGGTCCAGCCAGACGCCATCCCTGCCTTGCTGCTGCTGATTTTGCAGCTGGATGGAAAATAATTCGCTCATTTGGTCACACTCCTTTTTTGCTATCCTACGGATAGAGAGAGCCGGTTATGGCAAAATGAATGCTTCACCTTACCATAACCGGCCCTCATATTTTTGCCTTATTCTTTACACTCTACCCGGTAATTGACGTACTTGCCTCCCGTATCTGCCAGAAGCACCGTTGCATCATAGGTTTTTCCTGTTTTCTCGGAGTAGAGACCCTTTATCTTTGCCTTGCCGTTTTTGAGCAGAGCGGCGGCGATCTTTGGGGTGAACGCCTTTTTTCGCTGCTCAAAGAAGCGGTCGTTCTTCCACATTACGAATTGACAGCCACGATTTCCGCAGTAGAAGTTTTTCTTGCCCTCGTAGATGTTTTCACCACACCGGGGACACTTGCCGATGACAACCCGTTCCGACTGGAACAGGTTTTGTTTGTCCGCGCTGATACAGGAGTAGGTCTTGACCAGCTGACGCACCTGCGCTTCAATTTCGGCCATGAACTCGTCCGGGTCTGCATTGCCCTTGGCAATCTCGGTCAGACGGTTTTCCCATTCAGCAGTCAGAGCGGGAGAGGTCAGGCTTTCCGGCAGAACCACCGCCAGATTGATGCCGTCCTTGGTGGGGACAAGCTGCTTGCCCTTGCGCTGCACAAAGCCCATTTGCACCAGTTTTTCCAGAATCGCGGCACGAGTGGCGGGAGTACCCAGTCCCTTGCGCTCTGCTTCCTCCGGCATATCCTCGGACCCTGCCCGCTCCATTGCTGACAGGAGTGTATCTTCCGTGTAGGCTTTCGGCGGGGACGTGAAATGTTCCGAAATATCAGATACAACAGAATAACTTTGTCCCTCGGCCAGTTCCGGCAGGGTGTTCAGCACTTCTTCCTCGGTATCTGCTTTCAGGGTGGAGCGGAACCTCTGGTCGATCTCTTTCCAACCGGGAACAAGCACCGTCTTTCCCTTGGCGGTGAACTCGTTCCCGGCGCAGGAGAACACAGCAGTCACAGTTTCGTACTCATGGGGCGCGGCTATCGCGCAGAGCAGTTTGGAGCAGACAAGGTTCATCAGCTTGCACTCACTTTCCGCAAGGCCGGTGAAGCCCTGTTTTACAAATTCGGCTGTGGGAAGGATGGCGTGGTGGTCCAATACCTTTTTACTGTTCAGCACCCGGCCCACTTCCGGGGTCAAGTCAAGCCCTTGGACAAAGGACAGCAGTCCCAGCAGGTCAGACACAAGATGTTGTGCCGTCTGGCCCATATCCTCGGTCAGATATTGGCTGTCCGTGCGGGGATAGGTCAGCAGTTTCTTTTCGTAAAGCTGCTGGGCGTAATCAAGGGTCTGCTTGGCTGTGAAACCGAACAGACGGTTTGCCTCCCGCTGCAAGGCCGTCAGGTCATAGAGCTTAGGCGGCTGTTCTGCCTTTCTCTCACGCTTGATAGAAGTACAGATGGCAGATGTTCCGGCACAAGTAGCTTTCAAAGTGTTGGCCTCGTCCATGCTGGCAATGCGCCCACTGTCCGCTTTCAAGCTGCCGGACTGGATGCCGACCGTGTAATACTTTTCTTTTTGGAAGCGCAGAATTTTTGCATCCCGGTCCACCAGCATTTTCAGTGTCGGGGTCTGCACCCGGCCCACGGTCAGGGTCTTGTGGTACAGCACCGAAAACAGTCGCGTAGCATTGATACCCACCAGCCAATCCGCCTTTGCACGGCAGAGGGCCGATTGATACAGAGCATCATAATCCGAATCCGGGCGCAGGTTTGCAAAACCCTCCCGGATAGCGGCATCCTCCATGCTGGAAATCCAGAGCCGCTTCACGGGTTTTGTGCAGCCGGCTAGTTGGTAGACGAAACGGAAAATCAGTTCTCCCTCCCGGCCTGCATCGGTCGCGGCGGTCACACTGTCCACATCCGGGCGGTTGAGCAGAGCGCGGACAATTTCAAACTGCTGTTTCTTCTCGTCCGGGACGATGAACTGCCACGGCTGGGGCAGGATGGGCAAATCCTCATACCGCCACTTACAGTATTTTTCATCGTACTGGCCCGCCTCGGCAAAGGACACCAGATGCCCGATGCACCAGCTGACCAGATACCCGCCGCCCTGCCAATAGCCGTTTTGCTTTTCAGTGGCCCCGATCACGGCGGCGATGCTGCGGGCCACACTGGGCTTTTCGGCAATAACTAAATTCATATAGAACACCATCCTTTTATGTAGATGAAATATGTGGTATAATGATTAAAAAAGGGGTGATACAATGGAAAGAGATATGGTGCTAATCCGAAAAATTCTTTTTGCAATAGAGGAAAAATACACAGACAGGGCTTTATCATATCACGATTTGGGATTGAACGATTATACACCAGAAGTGGTTGCATATCATTGTAGTCTTTTACATGATGCGCAATTGGTATCTTCCTATGTGTCGCGTTATGCAGATGATAGATTGTATGCTTTTTATGTAGGCAGACTAACTTGGGAAGGACATGAGTTCCTAGACAAAATAAAGAATGACACCGTGTGGAATAAAACCCTAAAAGTTATAAAGGAAAAGGGATTGCCTTTGGCATTGGATACGGTAAAAGATATTGCCGCTGCTGTTGCGGCAGCAATGTTACAGGCAGCAATCAGTGATATAAAGGCAGGGGGATAAAATGTTTCAAACGTGCAAGTTCTGCGGCTCACAAATGCAAGGAGAGTATGAAACGCTGAGTAGTTCAAACCATTATAGATTTTTCTTTACCTGCCCTAATTGCCACGCGATTTATGAGGGAGAGCGCAAAGAAAGAGGAAATCTTGTTCTTTTGAACGATTCTCGCTGGTACAATCCCAATTCTCACGATTTTGAAAAATGAGAACCGGGTCTGCTCGACAATGGGTGGACCCGGTTCCTTTATGATAAGAGAAAGATTATTGGGAAATATCATTAGAACTCTCAATTTCAGCCGGTTCCTCGTCTGCATCCTCGTCCTCGCCGAAGTCGTACTCATCTAGATCATCGTGCCCGGTGGTGTCGGTCTTGGGTTTGCGGAACTTGAAATAATAGAGGGCCGCACCACCGCCCGCCAGAGCCAGCACCAGCAGGATAATCAGACTGCCCATGTTGGACTTCGGTTTTTCCTCCGGCGTTTCAGCGTCGCTTTTCACAGCTTCCGGGGCCGTGCAGTTGCGCAGGCTCTTTTCACACAAGGGGCAGTTTTCGTTGACGTTCCCGGCCTCGCATTTCACGGTGCAGGTGCAGACTTCGGCTTCCTGCGGCTCTTCGTCCAGCAGGGCCAGCAAGTCGGCATCGTCCACTTGGTTCAGGAAGTGGACAGAGGTTTCTTTGTCCTCGTTTGCACGGTCAATCAGAATGTAAAAATAGTTCCCGGCTTTGGTGGTCACTGTGATAAGCTGCTTGTCGCCGTAAAAGTCATCCACCAGTGTTGCATTGCCCTTGGGCGTGATGGGCACACCCTCCGGCTCCATGCCGCCCGTGGTGGGTTCTTCTTCGATAATCTCCGGCAGAGGTTCCGGGGCAGGGTCAGTTCCGCTTGCAAAAGCGGGCATGGAAAAGGAGCAGAGGCAGAGCAGGATAGCCAGCAGCCCAGCTGCAAAACGGCGGTTCCAATCAGGTTTCATTGGCGGCATCCTCCTGTTTGTGATACGGTGTGGCGGTGGGGGCAGCGTTCAGCGCACCGCTGCGCAGGAAAGCTGCGAACTCGTCCGGCTTCATGTTCATGCTGCGCACCAACTGAATGATCTGCAAATTTTCCTGTTCGGTCTTTGCAGCTTCCAGTTCTTTCAACTGCTGCTGGTATTCAGAGATTTTTTCTTTGAGCCGTTCAATATCGCGCTCAATGCGGGAAAGTCTTTTTGCCATACAAAATCCTTTCTGGCGTCACGGTAAACGCCCATAGCTGTAAAAATGTTCCTGCCAATATTTTGAGTTGAGGTTTGTGTAAGAGATCGGGTCGCCGCAGTGCAGCATGATGGAATTGCCTACATAGATACCGCAATGGCTCACGCCGGGGGTATCGTAGGTTCCCTTGAAAAACACAAGGTCGCCCGGTTTGACCTGCGCCGTCGAAACAGGAGTACAGAGGTTGTAAAGGCCCTGTGCGGTCTGGCGGCCCACGTTCCAGCCGGAGTGATTCAGCACCCACGAAATGTAGCCGCTGCAATCAAAGCTGGTGCTGGGCGAACTGCCGCCCCACACATACGGGTAGCCGATGTACTTGGTGGCTTCCTCCATCATGGCGGCAAACTTATCATCTTTGAGGGCTTCCGGGGGAATGTCGTAATAGGTGGGCTGCTTGATGGTGGACGCATTGGGGTACTGTGCCTGCCCGAACAAATCCGGCCGGTTGCCCAGCGTGCGCATATAGAGCGAATAAGCACTGAGTTGTTCTTCGGTCAGCACTTCCACGGGCAAATGGGACAAATCCTTGTTTTTCAGCTTGACCGTGCAGATGTAGTATTCATACGGTTCTTGGTAGGTGATAACTTGCGGCACACCATACGGGCCAATAATGACCATCATTTTTGTACGGTAGCGTATCTGCATGGTCACGGTCTCGGTCAGGATGTATTGCTTTTCAAAGAGCATTTCAAGTTCGCCCTGCACCTCGGCCAGTGTAAAAACGCCATCATGGAGCGCGGACAAAATCGAGATCAGCACATAGGGGTCATGCTCGATTTCGTCCAGATAAAAGTGGTATTCATCGTAGTTGTGGGTGGCCTCGTAAGTGTCCAGATACCGTTGCAGCTTTTGTTCCAGCTTGGCGTAGGCTTTCTCTGCACCCAGCATATCCTTGTCCTTGGAAAAGTAAGAGGATGCCGTCACGCCGGTTCCAGCAGTACCCACCATCACGGTGCAGGACTGCAAACCCGTTATCAAGAGCAGAGCCAGCAGACCGAACACCGCCACGATCAGAATGGTTTTCCAGTTCCGGGCCGCAAATTCGGCTACCCGTTCGCCGCCCTCGGCCGCCAGCTTCGTCACCCGGAAACCGTTCTCTGCGGTGGCGGCTGCACCCTGCGCGGCGGCTTGTCCGGCCTGCCGTGCAGCTTTGGCATACTGCTGTTTGATACGCCGTTTCTGCCACATCCGGGAAATGGGGTTGCTGGCCGCCTGTGCAATTTGCGGATTGTCCCGCAAGGATTTCTGGTAAAAGTATTCTGCATTGGCAGACATGAGCTGACGCTCTGCCTTTTCCACGGCCTTGTAGGGCTTCATCTTGTGGTGCCGGATGCCGCTGCGGATGGCTTTGGCGGTCTGATGCTCCATCAGTTCTTCACCCTTGTGGCCACCCTCCACACCCACATTTTCGTGTTCGACCTCGTGGATTTTTCCGTGAGCGAACAGCAATGCTTCCGACAGCGGGCGGCTGGCCGGGTTTGGTTTCAGGCTGGGTGGGCCTTTGTCCTGCTGCTCAAAACGCAGGGTGGATTTTGCCTTGCCGCTGGCGGCATCGTAAACTTTTTTCTTGACTGGGACGCGCTTTTTCGGCAGAGCGGCGCGGGCCGCATCCAGCTTGTCGGCTTTCGCTCCCGCCTTTTGGATATACGGCTGCAACGCCGGGTCTGCCCGTTCGTCCTCGGTCAGTTCCAGACGGGCGGCAGAACCGTGCAGACCATCTTCACTTTCGGCGGTGGCCGCTGTTTCTGCTGCCTTTTTCGCTTTCTTTTTATTTTTATGCCCGTCCTTGATGTCCTCGGCCCGTTCCAGAATTTTTTCGGCCTTGCCCTCGGCATCCGTAGAGTAGTCCTGTTCCGCTTCCCGACTGGAAATGTTCTCCACAGTACCGTCCGCTTGATTTTCTACCACCAGACCGTCACGGGTCATGGTCTGGGTGACTTTGGCTTTTGCCTGCAATTCTTTCAAAGTTTTTCACCTCCCATCGGACAGCGGCCCGTTTCAATGTCCGCAATGTATTTGAGAATCGGGAACACCTGCGGCGGCGAAACTGCATTGCCCAGCGTTTTCATCCGCTTGCTGCGGTTCGGCACCTCTTCGGTCAAACGCGGGATGTCGGCGGGTTCTTTGGCCCAAAGGAAATGTCCGTCCATTTGCGCGGGAAACCCATCAGCCACTCTACCCAGTCCGGGTTGAGGTAGGGCTTTTCCAGCGTGGTGGGGGTCATCCGGTAGACCACATGGGAAAGCCGCGCCGTCCACGCCTTGCCATCCTTGTTCATCTTGCGGTAGCTGCCATTTGCAGAAATCTGGATGTCCAGTCCCTTGCCCACATCCCCGGTGTCGCTGGCAAGGGGCGTGGGAAGCAGCGGAGCCGATGATGAATACCCGTTTCCGTTCGTGCCACGCGCCAACGGCAGCAGCAGGTAATACGAAAACCCGAACATCGTAACCTGCCTGCTCCAAGTCAATGAGCGTTTTGTCGAGCCCCATACGGAGGAAGCCAGCAACATTTTCTCCAAGCACCCAACGGGGCTGCAATTCCCGGATGACCCGCAGCATTTCGGGCCACAGGTAGCGTTCATCGTGGAAGCCGCGCTGCCTCCCTGCGGTGGAGAACGGCTGGCACGGGAAGCCACCTGAAATGAGGGTGACGGTGCGAAGTCCTGTTTTTTCAAAGAAAACCTCCTTTGTTACGGTGGTGATGTCCTGAAAGCGGGGCACCTCCGGCCAGTGGCTTGCCAGCACAGCGGCGGGAAACGCTGCCCACTCGCATTGGCAGACCGAAGTAAAACCCGCCGCTTCTGCGGCAAGGTCGATGCCGCCGATGCCGGAAAACAAGCTGAAATGCGTTAGGCTCATAGCTCCACCACCTCGCTGAGCCGGGTGGTCATGATTTTATAGAGCTGGGTGTTTTTCGGGATAGGGTTTGAGAACGGCAGCACCACATTTTCAAAAATCAGCAGTCCTTCGCCCGGTTCCGAATTGTCGATGTACTTCTGCTGGTCTGCGGAGAGGTTCAGCCGTTCCGAAAGGATTTTGCGGTCGCCGGATGCCTGATTCAGCAGCGTGATGAAGTCGCTGTTTTCCAGAATGTTCTCGATCTCCGGGGAAGAAAGAAGGTCCTTCACATTTTGGGTGGCACCTGTGGGCACGCCGCCCCATTTGCGGAAGCGCTTCCAGATTTCTGCGGAATAAGCAGCGGTCTGTTCCTCTTTCAGCAAAAGGTGGAACTCGTCTGCAAAATACCATGTGGCCCGGCCTTGGCTGCGGTTCTGGGTGACGCGGCCCCATATCTGGTCTTGGATAATGAGCATCCCCAATTTCTTTAACTGTTTGCCCAGTTCTTTGATGTCAAAGGCCACAAGCCGGTTGTGGATGTCCACATTCGTTTTGTGATTGAAAACGTTCAGCGAGCCGGATACATACAGGTCGAGTGCCTGCGCCACCCGGTCCGCTTCCGGCAAGTGCTGGTCGAGCAGAGCTTGGTGGAGGTCAGACAAAATCGGCATATTCTCCGGGCAGGGGCTCGCCAGATAGGGGCGGTAGATGGCTTTCACGGCACGGTCTATCACGGTGCGCTCAATCGCTTCCAGACCTGTTTTACCGCCCATGACCAGCTCACAGAACGACAGCACAAAATCCGATTTCAGGGCAAGCGGACTATCATCCTCGGAGTAGTTGAGGTTGATGTCCAGCGGATTTACATAGTCCTTGCTGGTGGGCGAAAGTTTAATGACCTGCCCATGCAACCGCTTGACCAGCGGGTAATACTCGGCCTCTGGGTCTGAAATAAAAATATCGTCAGCAGTCGTTAAAAACACACTGACGATTTCGGACTTGCAGCTCATGGATTTGCCGCTGCCGGGCGTGCCCAGCTTCAAGCCGTTGGGACACCGGGCCTGCTTGCGGTCCAGCATGATCATGTTGTGGGATTTCGCGTTGATGCCATAGTACATAGCGGCCCCGCTCTGGAAAAGCTCCTGCGTCACAAAGGGCACGAACACCGCCACGTTGGAGGTGGTGAGGCTGCGCTGAATCTTTATTTGGTTGATACCCAGCGGCAGGCTGGACACAAGGCCCTGCTCCTGCTGGTAGTCCAGCCGGACAAGAGAGCAGTTGTACTTCTGGGCCACACCTGCCGCTTGGAACACATCGTTGCCCAGCTTCTGCTTGGTGTCGGCCACGTTCAGCACTAAAAAAGTCAGCATGAACAATCGCTCATTTCTTGTTTGCAGTTTGTTCAGCAGCTTTTTGGCGTCCTCACCGTAGGTGGCAAGGTCGCTGGGCAATAGCGATAGGTAAGCCTTTGAAGTTATCTCCAGCTTTTCCCCCGCTTCACACCGGACATGCGACTTTCACCGCATCCGGCGTTCCATCAATCAAACAGTTTTCTTAGTCTCCTTAGTCATACCATTATGAGAATTATTCGTAAGATTTGGCTTCTCCAAATCAATGGGTTTCCTTTTTGCCAATGTTTGCAGTTTGTTCAGCTTTGTGAGCTGTGAAGTATCCAATTTAAGAGCGGTGAGATAAGAACGAATCGTGTCCTCATCAACTGCGTGTATCAGTTCATGTACTGGTGCAAGCACCAATACCAGATTTTCATACTTATCGCTGCCTCCAATTCCTTTTGGCTTCTTGTGATGGCAGTGAATTTCTGATATACACTGAAATTTCTTTCCCGTTACCGCACATTTTCCCCATTGTGCGGAGAACAGTGAGATACGGTTATCCGCATGCTCTGTACTGCGGCTGTATGTAGGCGCTCTCATTAGCTGTAGCAGTAAGAAAGTGTTTATCCGCAAATCGTCATGGATTTCACTTCTTCCTGCCGCTGTGTAAGCGCACACTTTTCGCCGCTGACTCATTGGATTTTTACATTGAACATAGCTTATTGGATAAATCGGTTCTTTGGATTGTGCTATATATCTTAGTTGCTCCGATTTCCCATATCTTTGGATTTCCATTTTTGTCAGGTCACGGCCTTCCTTTTTCAGCCGGTGTGTCTTTCCAGATTTCAGCCTGTTTTTGAGAACTGTATTAACAGTTCTGCCAATATCACCGCAGTCTATGCTGATGTCAGTGGCTAACTGGTAGTAATTCTGGATTCCCATAACCATGGAGTTGAACAGCCGTACTTCCCCGGCTTCTCCACGTCCTTTTCTGGGAAATTTGATATTTCCGACTTGTTTAGTCAGGCTGGCTTTAACCTTTTTGTATGCTTTATCGCACATGTGCGATTGAACGACGTACTTTTTCCCCTTTTTGCGTAGTCGGATTTTGAATCCGAGAAATTCAGAATAGCTCCGTCTGACGTCAACAACTCTCGTTTTCTCCGGTGAAACATCAAGGCGCAGGCGTTCTTTCAGCCATTGCGTGACCGCAATCAGCGTCCGGTCTGCCTGTTCCCTTGTTCTACAGAGAATCCGAAAATCGTCTGCATATCTCACGATATACATTTCTTTCAGCCGTGTATTCCGCATTGCCCGGTACGCATGGCTTTGTATCGGACAGCCTGCCGCATTTTCTCTGTAAGTGTAGTTTTCCGTTACCGGGTTGCACTGCCATTGACTTTCTATCCAATGGTCAAGTTCATTCAGCACCACATTTGCCAATAGTGGGGAAATAATTCCGCCTTGCGGCGTTCCCTTTGTTGGGTGTTCTGTGTTGCCGTCCGGCATGAGGATTGGCGCTTTGAGAATCCTACGGATTACATAGAGCAGTTCTTTATCCCGGATATTCAGTGACCATAACTGTTTTATCAGTTTTGAATGGTCTACATTGTCAAAGAAACCTTTTATGTCAAACTCTACTACATAGTGAAGTCCTGACTTTTGCATAAGCCTGTAGGTTGCCGCTATCGCATTTTCAACCGACCGATTTGGACGGAATCCATAGCTATTGTTGCTGAACCTGGCTTCGCAGATAGGTTCCATGACCTGCTTGATACATTGCTGTACCAATCTATCCCAGATACAAGGGATTCCCAGTGGCCTGGTATTCCCGTTTGGTTTTGGGATGTCTTTGCGTCTTACGCTTCTTGGGGTGTAGCCGTTTTTAGCTCCCTTGACGATTTTGCGTACCCTTGCTGTGACTTCATCAGCGGTAAGTTTACCAATATCAGAAATCTTCAGCTTGTCTGTTCCCGGCGTAATACTCCCGGTATTGGATTTGATGTTCCGATAGGCCAGCAGGATATTTTCTCTTGAAAGTATCACATCCATCAGGTTCTCGAAAATTTCTCCTGCCTGACTTCTGGCATACAGTTCATCAAAGGTACTTTGCATATCGTAGTATTCAGCATGGCGGAGATACTCCACGCATTTGGTTTTTGGTTTCTTCTCATTTGGCATCAGGCATCACTCTCCTTTACGGCGAGTGACTTCTTTTTGTCATACTCGCAATCCTAATTGCGACTAAGTGCTAAGTTGCCTGTTTGACTGACTTGAGGCCATTCTTCCGTTTTCCTCTTTTTCGCAGAAAACATCATCAGTTCGACCTCTGCTTTTCAGCAGTAGTACAGCAGCTTATATGATTCGTCTGCTTACTTCCTAATGGTAGAAGCCTACTGCCTTTCCTCGTTCCAACAATCCTATCTTTACATATACCTTTAGGTCTCCGCTTTAAGCCTGTCAGCTTGAACACGCCTGTAACGTGCTATGGTGTTTCATAACATCAATTTTTACTCCACCACACTGATTAGCGATGAACGCTACCAGCACATTTCTATGCCGTCATGGTATAGACCCTTACATTCGCGGTTTTCGTCAGTCATATTTCAAACATTCTGACCTTGGGTATTTTGTAGACCTCCGGCCTATAGGTAGCACCGTCCACCTCTGGACAGCTTTCGTGGGGCTGGTAATTATCCAGCAATCCATACGGCTACTCTCAGCCGACTTCACCGAGCTTCTGACAGGTCAGTTTTCACTTACACCCGCCAGTCGGAGTATTAAGGGGGCGTTTCAGGGCGTTACCCCACCATTCCACCTCTTGGATTGTTAGTTCTCCTAACATCTGAAATTTTCGTTCTTTTGTTAGTGCCTGATTTTGTCCTTCAACCACGAAGGCTTTGTTCAGGAACGAGTCGCACGGATGTCCATGTCGTACCCGGAACGGACAGCCTTTTTCTGCTCCTGAATCTTCATGGCGTCAAGGTCTGTGATCTTCCGCTTGATGGTTTTGATGGCCTCGGTCTGGTCGATGGCCTGCACATGGAGATTGACGAGAATGCCGCTTTCCGTTTTGAGAAAGTCGGCCAGCATTTCATCCGAAAGTTCCGGCGCAAGGATTTGTAAAAAGCTCACAGCTCCATACTTGCCGCCCAAGCCAAAGGTCTTGGCCGTACCGAAACAGAGGGAGGACGGGGCCACAAAATCTTTGGTGGACAGGCCGGAGGGTGCCAGCCAGTCCCAGTCAAAGCGGAACGGTTCGCCGTCCGGGTGGAAGATGCCGTGCAGAACTTCCAAACGCTCCTGCCCGTCCATAACGTGTGCCACACAGCCCATGGTCTTGAAATAGCCCAGCAGGTCAAGGCCAATGCGCGTCAGCCGGGCCCGCGCCATTTTCAGGCTGTCGGCCTCGATTGTGAAGGTCAGGTATTTCGTTTTGACAATGCCATTATTTCCGCTGGCAAGCTGCTTTTGCAGGATGGCGGTGTACTCGGCGCGGATGTCGTCAAAATCATCCCCCTGCGGTGCGATCTCAAAACTTTTTGCGTACTGCACCGGGTCAACCTTGCGATTCAAAAACGAAAGCTGCACATGGATGGAAGCATCCACATAGTTGTAGAGGTCGCACAGGTGTTCAAAGATGGCGGTTCTTGTTTCCGGCTGGGCCAGCTGATAACTGATGTCCTCAAAGGCAATGCACTTGGAGAATGTGCGTCGGTCAATGCGGCACACACCGTCCGGGTAGATGGCCTCATACGGGATGGTGGCCTGCGCCGTACGGGGCTTGCCGTCACCCTTGTACTTGCGGAGAACGGCATCAATTTCTTTTTTCTGGGCGCGGGTGAGCTTTTTGGGCTTTTCGGTTTCGCGGGGTATCGTTTTTCTGGACAATGGCCTTTACCTCCTGTTCCATTTGGTATTGCCGCACAAGGGCGGCGTAAGCATTGTTGGTCTGATAGGGCCTTTCCTTGGGACGGATAAAGCAGCACTGAATCATTTGCTGAATCACTACTTCAAGGGGCTGGTCGTGCCGCTCAAACAGAGCGAACAGCAGTCCCGGCAGCATGGCAAAAATCATCAGCAGGGCCGCCGCGCTGTTGGAAAGATAGTCCCGGGTCAAAAAATAAAGCGGTCCGCCCGTTAAAAGCGCACCGCCGAAGCAGACCAGCTGCCGCTTGGTCAGCCCGAATAAGACTTTGGATTTTACATGGGTCAAATCTTTGGGAACGGTCACATACGCCATTCAAGCACTCCTTTCTCAATGGACACCGAACACGGACTTGCTGATGCTGCCGGTCTTGAACAGACAGAAGCAGAGCAGCACGGTGTAGCCCATGCAGCCCCAGATAGCCCCGGCAATGTCCGCCGCGCCCGAAATGTTGCGTATCAGCACTGCGTAGATGCCCACGACAATCATAATCAGGAAAGCTTGGAAACCCAGTGCCAGCAAAGACTTCAAATAGTTCTGCCCGGTGCTGCGCCACTCGCTGCTGCCCATGGTCGCCAGCGGGATAGGCCCCAGTGCGGTCACAACATAAATCTCGATCATGCGGCCGTAGGTCACAAGGAAAATACAGATAGACAGGATGTTCATGGTCAGGCCCACCACAAGGGTCTGGAACCACAGGCTGAGCAGACTGCCAATGGTCATGCTTTCCAGCTGAAATTCCAGTCCGGGTATCAGGCGGTCAAAGTGGATGGATGTTTCACCGATGATAACGCCGGAACTTTGGTTGACAACGCTCTGGGTGGCATCGAACACGCCCATGACGATATTCCATGTGTTGCTGACAATGAGGATGGCAAAGGCAGACTTAAAAATCCAGCGGAAGAACATGGAGGTGTCGAAGTCGTGCATATTGTTCTTTTCGGTAATCATCTGGATAAGTTCATGGCACATCACAAGGGCAAGGATGGCCGCTGCAATGGGCAGCACCACCGTTTCAGAAAGATTACGCAGCATATTGAAGATGCCGCTGTTCCACGCCTGCGGGGTAGAGCCGACATCCGAAGCGATTTCGCCCACCTTGGCGTTCACGTTATCGAACAGGCCGGAGAGGTTGCCCGTGATGCCATCTATCAAAATGCCTTTTATCCATTTCTCGATGATCTCACTAATCAAGCAAAGATACCTCCTTTCCCGCGCCCTCCCATGTGAGAGGGAGAGCGCGGAGTAGGATTTTAAGTATTCGTTGTTCGGAAAATTGTGGGCAGCAATGCAGGACTTAGCCCAGCAGCCCGGACAGCAGCGGGACAAGGGTCACGCCGATCAGGGCAACGCCGCCGCCCGCGACCAACTGCTTCACGCCCTGGCTCTTGCTGCCGGGGTTATCCTGTCCATAACCCTCCAACAGGTTGATGCCGCCCCAGACACACAGGGCACCGCCCAGACCGACCACGATCGTCTGCAAAGTATCGACTGCGCTGTTGAAAAATTCCATAAGGTCCTCACTTTCTGCCGCTTGTTCTGCAGCACTTAAAAATAAAAATTATTCGGCTGAATTTTCGTCCGACAGGTCAATTTCGTACAGGTCAAAACTTTCGTCCTGCGCGACTACCTGCTGCCGTTTCCGGCGCAGGGTGGATAAGAACCTGTCCACATCAAAGGTGTTTTTCTTGTCCGCGTCCGCAAGGTATTTGTAGTGCGGGTGCTTGGTGATGTCGAACTTCTCCGAGAAGAACGGCCTCACGCCCCGCAGCTGCAAAATACATTTGCCGCCGTCCATGATTGCGATTTCGTCCTCTGACATCAACGCCTTTCCTAATTTTTGATAGTTCAGTCCGTGGGAGGTTTGAGAACCCCGGTTTTCGCTGGTGTTGAAACTGTCGATGGTTTCTTTCCCTAGCGCGTCGGAGATCTCTTTGGCATTCTTGCCCCGCCCACTCAAAAAGAGAACAGAATCGCAGTTGTCCGAAATGATTTCGGCCGCATCCTTGTAGATAGCTTTCAGCTGCGACTGGCTCTGCAAGATGATGGATGCCGAGATTTCCCGGCTGCGGATGGTGGCGATCAGCTTGTCGAAGTTGGGAATCTGCCCGATGTTGGCGAACTCGTCCAGAATCAGCCGCACATGGACAGGCAGCCGCCCGCTGTATTTATCATCCGCACGGTCACACAGCAGGTTGATAAGCTGGCTTTGGAGCATGGCCAGAATGAAGTTGAACGTGGTGTCCGTGTCGCTCATAATCAAAAACAGCACCGTCTTTTCATCCCCGATGGTGTCCAGCTCCATTTCATCATCCTCCATCAGTTCCCGCACCTCCCGGATGTCAAATGGGGCTAAACGGGCACCACAGCTTATCAGGATGGAGGAACGGGTCTTGCCCGCCGACAGCAAAAACTTTTTGTACTGACGGACAGCGAAGTGGTCCGGGTCTTTCTGTTCCAGCCGTTCAAACATGAGGTCTACCGGGCTTTGGAAGTCCGGGTCATCTTCACGGGCTTCACTGGCATTTATCATTTCCAGCAGGGTGGTGAAGTTCATTTCTTCTGCCGGGGCCTCGTACCAGATGTAGCCGATAAGCGCGGTGTAGAACAGCCGTTCCGACTTCACCCAAAAATCTTCTGCTGATTTCTCACCCTCGCCCTTGGTGTTGGCGATAAGGGTATTCACCAGTTTCAGCACGTCCTTTTCCGAGTGGATGTAAACAAAGGGGTTGTACTTCATAGACTTGGAAAAGTTTATCGTGTTCAGGATTTTCACCCGGTAGCCTGCCCGCTGGAACATTTGGCCTGTTTCCAGAACCAGTGTGCCTTTCGGGTCTGTGACCACGAATGAGGTGGGATAATCGGAAGTGGGGAAACATTGCATGAGGTTGGGCTTCACATAGAAGCGGGTCTTGCCGCTGCCGGAGCCGCCGATCACCAGCACATTTTTGTTCCGGGCCGTTTTGGGGTCTTTGGGACGCCCGGTCATGGTCAGGCGTTCGGTCTGGGTCAGCAGGATGTTGTTTTCAAACTTGGGGTCAATGTAGGGGGCAATGTCCTTGGCGGTGCCCCACCGGGCAGAACCGTATTCCTCGCCCTTGCGGTATTTCTTGGCGTTCTTGCCCTTGCTGTACACGATGAGCCGGACAGCCACCGCACCAACAACGCCAACGCAGAGGTCAAACAGATGCAGGCTGGGCAGCGGGCTTGCAAAGGCGACAGAGATGCCGCCCGTCAGGTGCAGCAGCTTGGCCGAAGCATCTACGCCCGCCGCCAGACGGTACGCCTGCCCGCATTTGGCGAACAGGTACACGAACAGCAGATACGGCAGATTCAGCACCAGCAGCTTTTTCAGTTCAGGCTTCATCGTTCCAGCCCCCTTTGCTTAATTTTTTCTTTGGCGCGTTTCGGCTGCTGGGCGGTTTTCTGCTTGGCTGCTGCCAGCACCTTGCGGATAGAGGGCCGCTGTTCCTTGGAGAGCGTTTTGGCGGTGAACTCCCGGAAAGCCTGTTCCAGATTGTCCGCATCCTTGGCCTTGAAGATCACGATGTAGTGGGGCGGCTGGGTGGTCTTGTCCTTGCGTAAGGTGAAGTCCACGCCGTACTTCTTGGCACATGGCTTGAACGCCCCGACGTTCGCCTCCGTGACTTCAATGTTGGTCAGGGACGCGCCGTGGGCTTTCAGCTGTTTCAGGCTTTGCTTGCCGTGGTGCAGCTTTGGCCCCTTGGCCTGGTGCTGCAAATATTTTTTCAGGGCGGCTTGCAACGCTTGGGTGGTGAGCTTGCCCGTTTTCATGGACAGGGCAATGGTTTTCTGGGTGACTTCTTCCTGCAAGATGAATCCCTCCTTGTTGCAGAAAATTCAGAGCGGCAGCTAGGGTGGAACCACCAGCCGCCGCAGGTAAAGGGTTCTCATGGGTAGACGCTCCTTTCGGTCAGTTGTTGGGCGGGCGGCCCCAATCAGGCTGCGCCATATCGTGCGCCACAAGGGACGCATAGTAGCTGTTGATGGTGCTGGGGGCGTTAAAGAGCATAGCCCGCAGGTATTGCTTGATGTTGCGGACTTTGGTGGTGTTGTCCCGCAGGCAGTCCATGACGAACTCGATGTGATGGCTGTCTAGCTTCAGGAACTTTGCCTTGACCAACTCTGCCGGGTAATCGTCCCCGGCCACCCGGATGGACTTGCGGGAAGTGCAGACCGTTTCCAGCAGGATGTCCACGATTTCGTCCAGCTGTTCCCGGTCTATCCGGGGATTCTGGGTGAGGGTGTCATACTCGATGTTCTCCAAAATCAGGTCCCGGTAGATTTGATAGGCCGTTTCCTTTCGGCTTCCTGTCCGTTCCGGCGGCGGTGCCGCTGCCTCGTCCTCGTCCAAAGGCAAGGGGTTTGGGGAATGGATAGGAATGGGATCGGTATTTAATCCCTCTTTCTTTTGTTTTTCTGTAATTAGTTTATCTTTATTTAATTGCATTGGATTTTCCAACGTAGGGTTTTCCTGCGTGGGATTCTCCAACGTTGGATTTTCCAATGTAGGTGAAACCGATGCAGGAACAGGCTGCGGCAGCTCGAAGATCACATAGTCTGCACCGCGCAGCCGTCCTTTCTCGTCCCGTTCTCTGGAACGCTGGATGTAGCCTGCCTGTTCCAGTTCCCGGATAGCCTGCCGTATCGCATCGATGCTTTCCCGGTTGATACGGGCCAGCCCTTGCAGGGTGTAGTCCCAATCTTCCGGCAGGGAGAGCATTTGGGAGAGTAAGCCCTTGGCTTTCAGGGACAAGGCCCGGTTCCGCAGGTGGTGGTTTGACATGACCGTGTAGCCGCTGTTCTTTTCTACCCGAAAAACTGCCATTTCACGGATGCCTCCTTTCGTTGCAAACAAAAAAAGCAGCGTCCATTTGCTCCCGGTGATGGGAGAAGTGAACGCTGCGCGTACTTGATAATTTTTAGGTTGTGTGGTATATAAAAGGCAACTGTTTTTTCAATACAGCTGCCCATCGGGGTGCGATACAAGCAAGTTGCTATCCGATGACCTCAAAAACAAATTGTACTACGATGGTTTTTGAAAAGTTCTGTATCACTACTCGCACCAATATCAATCCCCGCATCGATCAGCGCATTGGTATCTGCGTAAACAGTCTGCCGCACTGCCTGAATTCCTTTTCCATTCAGATGGGCAATGATGTCAGATACTGTGGCGGGATGGTTTTCATCGGTCCGCTCATAGAGAAACCGGAGTAATTCCAGTATCCGCATATTTGTTGAATTCTGCATACTTCACCTCCTCGATTCTTAAAATGGCCTATTTTGTATGGTGTCCAGCCCCAAAGACCAGAAGCAGGGCGACAGCACAGAGAAGCAGGCCGATCCAATTTCGATCTATAATCAGCTTGATCACCGCCACAAGCAGAAGTCCGCCTACCAGGAGCACAACGCCATTCATTCAGCGTCCTCCCGAAGCATAGTTTCCCATGTTGATGTCCAGCACCCCTCTGGGCGGCTGGATCAAGGCATCTTCATATTGGCACTTCCACTGGATCTCCCGGCACATCTGGCCATCCGCCACGCCGTCTATGGTTTCCCCATCCTCAATGGGGTTATCATGCTCCAGAATATAGGACGCTGCATTATAGGCGTGGTTTACCACCCAGTTGGGGTCCATGCCGTGGAAGTGGTACTGGAGATCCGGCAAAAACAGGGTGCTCATGCCCACCGTGTCGATGAGCATATCCTCCGTGCCCTCGATGTTGAAGAAACGGACATTGACGCCAAAGCGGATGAACCGATCCGGCCCCTCAATCAGATGGGAGCGCACATCCTCTGCCAGAAACAGCTTACCGCAGTTCTGGAAATAGAACGCCTCACAGGTGGGGTACAGCTCTGCCAGAGCCTCCAGAAAGTCGGCATCCAGGTTGGCACGCTCCAGCGCTGGAAGCGCCGCAGTCAGCATATCGGTGGCCACCACCTGATATTTGCACTCCCGGAAGATCCGGTCACGGTCCTCCTGGCAGTCCCACATCTGGCTCATCAGAAAGGCATCAAAGCCTTTGCCCTTGAACTTGTCGCATTTCATCACCATCAGCTGTACCGGGCACTTGCCGTCCTGAAATTCCGCGACATGATCCAGGGCGGCAAAGCCGGCCATTTTCTTATCATAACAGAAGCACTCTGTTGATCCGATGTGCTTCTCCATTATGGCAGTCATTTTTTCTTTATCCGGCATTTCTACCGGCTCTTTGAACAGCATCTGAATGAGATAGGGACCTCCGGGCTGGGGGCCTTTTTTGTCGTCCAGATTTTGCTGGAAAGCTTTATTGCTCATTTGGTTTCCTCCTTCTTTTCTGGGAACAGTTTCCACCGAAACTCCAGCTCTTTCTGGACAAACTCTTTCGGCAGGCCGCGGGGGTTGGCGATGAGATACCATACCCGAAAGGTGCGCTTCTTCGGATCTGTTTCCTGCCGGTAGAGCTGATAGCCCGCCTCATCCTCCTGTGTCCACTGTCCTGTCTGCCGCTTGGCCTGCACAAAGGGTTCCACCACCTGGTCCAGTTCCTCTCTGGTGCGGCTTGAGGCCCAGGCTTGATCCACATCATTGGCGTGGGAGAGGTGGAACAACATCGAACCCATCCAGTTCTTTGCCTTGTGTCCAGGCGTTCCGCGCAATTCCGCCTGACGGCGGTACTCCTCCATCTGCTCCGCCGTTCCGTACCGTTCCACCATCTGCTCCCGCACATAGATGAACCAGCTGTAGTCCTCCGCCTCGGTGAAGGGGGCGCAGACCGGCTGTAATGCCTCCACGGGGTCTGCCTCGAAGCGGTCGATGAAGTCGAGGTAGTTGGCTTTGACCAGGGGCAGAAAGGTGTCCAGCAGCCCGGTGTTCAGCCGCAGGTCCTCTGTCAGCATCCGAAAGAATGAACCGCCTGTTGTGGGTTCAATTCTGAAAGAGTAGAGGTAGTCATCTCCCTGCTTTATGATACAGCTGAAGCCCACCTCCACATTCCCATGGCCGATTTCGTAGTCTATGTAGTTGTAGCGGCTCCGGTCAAACCAGATCTGATAGGTCAGCCCGTTTTTCATTTTCTTTTTGAAGTCGCCCTTTTTCAGACGCTTCCAGCCCTTTTCTTCCAGGCCCAGGCCGTTCCACAGGTAGTCCAGAAGTTCCTGAATTATATCTGCCGGCCGTTTTTGTTCCACGGTCTCCACCCCCTGACGAATTCTCTTTAATAGTCAAGCAGGATGGGCACCTGCTGTTCCTCGGCAAACCGCATGGCCCGCCAGAACATGGAGAAGGCAAACTTGGCAAGGGATTGAGTGTCATACTGGGTGTGTTCCGGGATGTCTGCCTTGCTGTACTGTCCATCTGAGTCTACGGTTCCGTCTACCGGGTATCCCTCCGTGTCTGCCCAGCCAAGGATAGTGTCCTCATCGGCCTGCCACGCCAGCTGGTTCAGCTTTTCCAGCTCCTTCCGCAGTCCGCCCAAGGTGGCGATAGCGGCGGTGTCATCGGTAGGCAAGGACCCTTGGAACAGAAAGCTGTCAGAAAGAGGGAGCCACCAGGTAGCCCCACGAAACAGGGACCACACCCGCTCCTCATCTGATGCAAGGCGGGCGACCAGAGGATGCTCCCCGAAGATCCAGTCCTTCTCCACGGTGGAAGGCACCGGTTCCTCGTATGTACGACAGGCGGCCACCAGCAGCATAGCGCCGAAGGCATCCCAATCCGGCTTGTCGGTGTAATAAGGTTTCTCATTATCTTCAAGCCAGGGAGCGTAGGGGGGCTGGCCCGGCTGAGAAATGGCGCTCAAGATCTGATCCCGCCAGTTCTCCACCGCCGCCTGGACCTCAGCCGGGGACATTTCTTCCTCGTTATCAGCAGGTTCCCCGTCCGGGGTGATGCGGTTGAAAGAGTATCCGTTTTCCTCCGCCCACTGCTGCACAACAGTTTTCCAGTTGTGAGAATAGTACCGGGTCAGCGTCCCGGCGTAGATGTCAAGTCCCATAGTAATGTCTCCTTTTCTGTTATGCAGTCATTCTTTTGCTGGAGCGAACATCTGGTCAATCTTCTCCAGATCGTATTCCAAAATCCAGTCATGAAATTGATGATAGAGAGGCAATAGCAGCTTCTGTGAGCCGCCCAGCACATCCAGCCCACGGTCATCGTACAAATGGTAGAGGAACGGCCCCGGCCCAGCCAGATAGACGCTGGACACAAAGCCGTTCCAGCCGCCGATGTCCCCCAGAATGATTTCCCGAAGAAGCAGCTCTGGTTGAAAGCTGATCTTGCTGAGATCCCAGTAAAACTGCACTTGTGCATGGGTATCCCCATCTTCATCCTGCTCTGTGGCCGAAAGTTGTTCATCGGGAACTGGGAGGCCCACTCGCTGCCGGATAACGGTCAGCAGGGACTCGGCGGGTTCTTCATCGGGATACCCGTCGATCCGCAGAAGGTCCGGCACCGCCGGAAGTGCCCGATAGATCGCGGCGGCTCGGTCCAGCGCCCCCTGAACATAAGCGGGGTTGGTTTTCAGCTTCGCCGCACGCCTATCCAGATAGATTGGTTCCTCCCCGCCGATCTTAAAACGAATGCCCACCGGTGCATGGTAGAACAGAGGGTGTTCCAGCCCAGCCATGCCCAGATCATGTAAAATGTGTTCAAACCGCTTTGCCAGCATGGTATCCCTCCGTTCTCATGTCATTTCATACAGCAGAGCAGCATCGCCCTGCACCAGTTCCAGATGGGAGCGCAGCGTATTAAGCCCGCTTTGCACCGCCTCGGTGGGCAGATCCCAGTCCGGGGCAATTTCAGCGGCCAGCTCCGGGAGATCCTGCTCCCGCAGAGCTGCCAGCAGTTGAGACGCCAGCTCTCCCTCCAGCAGAGCGCAGTCCAGGGTGTCTTCCGTCTGGGGAGCAGGAAAACGGACATCCAGATCCAGTTCGCTCTCACACCAGTCCCAGATGGCCATATAGACCGCGCCGGAGCAGTCACCGTCGGACAACTCCTGCCGCTGGTTATTTTTTATCAGATAAAAGGACGCGATCTGTGACATGGTGGTTCCTCCTAAATGTTATTCGCTTCCATCAGCCCTTCGGCCTGCAACCGGATCACATAGAAAGCCCGCACCCAGTCCAGTTCCTGCTCCATGGAGTCCTCCAAAGCCAGCAGGCGGCGCTTGCCAAGCCTGCGATCCAGAAGGGCAAAGATACGGACAAGGGGATTCTCGCTGACAAGGCTTTTCTCGATGCTCTGGTTGTCAAAGATCCCAAACGCCTCATAGAACACCTTTTGGTCAAAGGTGCCCTGCTCCAGCGCATAGGCATGAGCCTGATTGATGGCCTCTTTTGCGGAGTCGTGATCTTTCAGCGTGGTGGAGCGCAAGTGATGAAATTTCGTCCACACATTTTCAAAATAGGTGTAGTAGTTGCTCCGCAGCACTTCCACGCCGTCCACACGAATGGCGGCCCGGCCCTCATGGTCGGCGCTTTTGCTGTAACTGGTGGCAAAATACTGGATGTGGCCCCGGAGCGCCGGGCACAGGTAGTCATGCTCTAATTTGTTGCGGATTCCGCTCCAGGTTGACATAGGTACTTGTTTCCTTTCTGATGCCGCTGCGGGTAAGGTAGATTCCCAATAAATTGAAATTTGAAAATTACATATAATCCTCGATATATGATCGTTCTATAAATTCTTTTACTGCAAATAGATCTGCAAACTCCTCATACTGGGGAAATCCGTCCGCATTATGTGCTGAGTAAGTTAAATGGAACAGATAGTAGATGTCTCTTCCTGTTCCGTTTCTGAGAACATATAACACATCATCATTGGATTCACACTTCGCAACCGCCAAGATTTTTTTGCCGTATAAGAAGTGGTCTTGTCCTATTTCTTTGTTTAGTTCTGCAACAAATGCCCCGTCCGCCTGTGCGAAGGGGATCATATACCAGTTAAAATCGTTACCATATTTATCATAGAGATCACGGAACATTTCTTCTAATGTCATTTTCATTCTTCCTTCGCTGATTTACAGTTCAGCCATCAACCGCCGCGCTATTTTCTTTTTATAGGCGATATTTTCATTGCTCATTGAGATACCTCGCCAATTTCTTCTCCAGCAGTTCTGTCATATCATTGCAGAGGCGTTTTACCTTGTCCTGCTCATGGGCGTAGTACCAAATGTTTTCCTCTCTGGGGCGGAGCAGGAACTGGTCACTGTCCGCTTCTTT